>Ga0209579_10000573_pt1 | contig 35614 bp, 31 predicted proteins | sample Coa_R1_2_FD_187152 | JGI IMG/M metagenome (GOLD analysis project Ga0209579, IMG submission 187152) | Surface soil microbial communities from Centralia Pennsylvania, which are recovering from an underground coalmine fire - Coalmine... | ecosystem: Environmental > Terrestrial > Soil >...
CAACTTTGGTCTCAGCCAGGTTGGAAACGTCCGTGGTAATAGGTGGCGGAGTCCAATCGCCGTCGACAATCACGGTCTCGGTGCCGGCGCTCAGCTTCAGAGCCACATCGGCGCGCCGCGTCTCGCGAGCCGTCAATGCGATTTCAGGCAGCGACTGACTCTGGAAGCCCTGTGCCGCGATCTTAAGCTTGTAGCTTCCGACATCGATGTTCCGAAAAGCATAGTTGCCATCGCCATCCGTGGTATCGGTCCGGGTGGCAGTGGTGCCCGTATTCACCAGGGTGATCTGGGCCTTCGGAATGACCGCACCGTTCGCGTCGCGGACCGTGCCCAGTATGGATCCGAAGGTAGACTGCGCAATTGCAACGCCGGTCAGCAGCCCCGAAAGAATCAAGCAGAAGAAAATGCGCCGAACGATCAAAGGGAAGCAGCAACCGGGGGCGGGAAACCTGTGCATTGTCCAACCTTTCAACGGAGATTCACGGGAGAGTCGGTATTTCTTCGCCTGGAAGTTTAATTACAACTCTATCGCGCGCCGCCGGGAAAGGTGCGTCCAACTTGACGAAAAAATGAGACACGGCGCGATGAAACGCAGCTCGTATAGAACGGTTCGTCCAGTCCTGCGCGGAATTCAATTCACCTCGTGGTAGTCTGCCGTTGTGCCGCCCGAAATTACCGCCAACCCTGAGGATCGCGTCGGTTCTGCCGTCCGCGTGGAATCGCGTTTCACCGCGTGGCACGCGACCACCATCGCCCTCCTCGCGCTGGGCTACTCCGGCTACTATTTCTGCCGCTCCAACCTCTCCGTCGTGCTGCCCGATCTCATTCACGACCTGGCACAGCACGGCATCAGCGTCAACGAGGCTCAGGTGCGACTCGGCTTCATCGCTTCCGCCGGCACCATGGCCTACGCCGTCGGCAAATTCATCTCCGGCTCCCTGGCCGATCTGTTCGGCGGCAAGCGCAATTTCGTAGCCGGCATGGCCGGATCAATTCTGTTCACTGTTCTCTTCGCCATGAGCGGCGGCTTCCCACTCTTCACCCTGGCCTGGATCGGCAATCGCTTGTTTCAATCGACCGGCTGGGTCGGACTCGTAAAAGTTTCTTCCCGCTGGTTCTCTTATTCGACCTACGGAACCGTAATGGCCGTGCTCAGCCTCAGCTTCCTCTTCGGCGATGCCGGATGCCGCTGGATCATGGGCCAGCTGATGGCTTTCGGACTGAGCTGGCGCGGCGTATTCTTCGCCGGCGCCGCCTCGCTGGCGCTGCTGCTCGTTGCCAACGTCCTGCTGCTCCGCGAGAGCCCTGAAGAACGCGGATTACCCGCGCCCGAAGCCAATCCGCTCAATGTGTATGGCGAAGAAGGACACGATGGCAAAGCACAGCACCCCGGCTTGGCTGCGATTCTTCGGCCGCTCCTCTCGAGCTTTCCTTTCTGGATGGTGTGCCTGCTCTCGCTGGGCACCACGCTCCTGCGCGAGACGTTCAACTTCTGGACGCCGACCTACTTCGTGGAGTACGTCGGACTTTCACCGAGCACCGCTGCCGAACGCAGCGCCCTCTTTCCGCTCTTGGGCGGAGTCAGCGTTTTGATTGCCGGCGTCCTGAGCGACAAGCTTGGACTGAATGGCCGCAATCTCGTCCTCGTTGGTGGCATGGGAGCCAGCACCGTCTGCCTGCTGGCATTGGCTCGCACCGCCGGACATGCGAACCCGTGGCTCCCGGTCATCCTCGTAGCCCTGGTCGGATTCCTGCTGCTCGGCCCTTACTCCTACCTCGCCGGCGCTATGAGCCTCGATTTTGGTGGCAAGCGCGGCAGTGCAACCGCAGCCGGCATCATCGACGGCGTGGGCTACCTCGCAGGATGGCTTTCAGGCGACACCGTCGCTCGAATTACTGTCGCTTTCGGATGGAAGAACGCGTTCCTTGCGTTGGCTGGCGCGGCGTTCCTGACCGCGCTTGTCGCATTGGTGCTTGCCGTCCACCAGAACTCGCAAAGGCGGAAGGCGGCACACGCATGAGCACCGTAAACATCGAGTCGGTTGAAGAGGTGATGGCGCTGCTGGCGACGGGCGGTGGCGAAGCCTACTTTGGTGAGCCCGTCACCGTGCTCGAGCACAGCCTGCAGGCGGCCTGGTTCGTGCAACGCAAAGGCGGCAGCGACTCTCTGATTGCCGCGGCGCTGCTGCATGACCTCGGTCATTTGCTGCACACAGAAGGAGAAGACGCCGCCACGCGCGGCCTCGATACCCATCATGAAGATCTGGGAGCAGAAGCTCTGGCGGGCCATTTTTCCGCCGAGGTGCTCGATCCCATCCGCCTGCATGTCGCCGCCAAGCGTTATCTGTGCTATGCCCAGCCGCGCTACTTTGCTGGACTTTCGCCCGCCTCTGTAGAAAGCCTGGCTCTGCAGGGCGGCCCAATGACGGAAGCGGAGGCCCAGGCGTTTCTTGCCCTGCCCAACTCTCGGGACGCGATCACCTTGCGCCATGCCGACGACGCTGCCAAGATCCAAAATCTTCAGGTTCCGGCCCTCGAGAGCTATCGTCCCCTGTTAACTTCCCTCTGGAGCTAGGCACGTCCTGAGTTGCAAATCGATGGCAGCAGTGTTTCAATTTGATTATTGAAACAGGGGTGCTCCACGATGTGGGGCTGAGAAGATACCCTCGAACCCGATCCGGATAATACCGGCGTGGGAAGTTTTCCGAAGCGGCCTTCCTCCAATCGATGCGCGAGCTCTCCTGTTTTCGTTGAAACACGGGGAACCCATGCCAGCGCTATCGGCTAGTTTCGCGCCATCCGGAAACCAACCCCTTCGCCTGAAGCCGGGACGCTTTGGGTGTCCATGCGCTATAGTGCTCGCGCATGTCTGCTTCCTGATCGCGCCTTTGCACACAAAGGCACAGGATCAGCCTCCCTCTTCCGCAAAAACGCCTGCTCCGCCCCAGTCACAAGCAGCGCAATCCTCTCCAGCTCCGAAGCTGCCACCGGTCTCCACCACCGTGGTCGTACACGGCGAGATCAAGGACGACTATCTCTCCGGCGCTTCAACTCCTGTCAGCCTTGACGGCGCCTTGTTGATGGAAACACCGCTCTCGGTCACGTCGGTGACTCGTGCCGTGTTGAACGATCAGGTGGCGCGCGTGCTGACCGACGTGATCAAGAACGATGCATCGGTTGACGAGGACTACGCCCCTGTCGGCTACTACGGCGACTATGAGATTCGCGGTTTCCCCATCGACCTCGCCACGGGCCTGCAAATCAACGGCATGACCATCGCCGGCGAGCAGGACGTGCCGCTCGAGAACAAGGAAAGCGTCGAGTTCGTGAAAGGCATCGCCGGTGTGGAAAGTGGCGTAGCTTCCTCGGGCGGCTTGATCAATTACGTGACCAAGGAGCCCGAGCCAACCCAGCGCCCTTCGATCGATCTCGCCACAGATCACCGCGGATCTTCCTACGGCGCGCTGGACATTGGCCGCGTGTTCAAGACGACGTGGCAGCCCGGCCTCCGCCTGAGCTTCGCCGGCGAAGACATCCGCACCTATGTGCAGCATGCGGATGGATGGCGCGGGATGGGCGCGGCCGATGCGGAGTTGCGATTCGACGCGAACACCCGCTTATTCGCCGACTTCGACTATCAGCACAAGGTGCAGCGGTCCGAGGCCGGCTATCAGCTTCTCGGGGGGACCACCGTTCCAAGCCGCGTTTTCCCTTCGGTGATGCTGGGCTATCAGCCATGGAGCAAGCCCAACACGTTCGACACCTTCAATGCGGGATCGCGCCTCCTGCACACATTCAATCCTGACTGGAGCGCGCGCGTCTCCGGTTCCTACAGCCACTCGCTCATCGATGACAACGTGATCTGGCCCTATGGACCCGCGCTCGACGCCAACGGCAACTCGCTCTGCCCCGATTCGCCGTACTACTTCTTCTGCCCCGACGGAAGCTACGAAATCTACGACTACCGCAGTCCCGGCGAACTCAGAATTGATGCCGGCGGGGAAGCGCTGCTCCAGGGACACCTCACAACCGGCAAAGTTGCGCACGACATCGTTGGCGGCGGATCGCTGTTTCATCGCGGCGTCGATCTCTCGCCAACCATCGTCTACACGCCGCTTGGTGTCGAGAACCTCTATCAACCTGACATCCCCTATGCGCCCGAGAGTCCCTATCAGCAGGCCGGACCGGCAACGCTCGCTGACTTCAATCGCCAGGCCGCCGGCATCGTTCAGGATCGGATGCATCTGCCGGGAGGTCTCGCGCTGCTTGCCGGCGGACGCTTCGACCGCGTCAGCGACTTCAATTACTCCAACCCGCGCTCAATCTGGCTGCCGCAATACGCAATCACCTATTCGCCGGCCGCGAGCCTGACCTTCTATAGCAACTATGCCGAGCTGCTTTCCCTTGGTCCGCAGGCACCCTGGTGGGTCGACAACGCAAACCTCTTCCTCCAACCTTTCTTCACCCGTCAATCGGAGATCGGCGTCAAATATGAGCGGCGGATTCTGCTCACCGCCGACGTCTTCCGCATGCGTCAGCCTTTCTATTATCCGCGCGTAATCCAGATGCCCGACAGTTTCTGCTCCAGCAACCTGTCAGCTGGCGGCAGCGTCTCGCCCGGCGATCTCTGTTTCGAATCGGACGGGCACGAAACCCACGATGGCCTCGAAATCAATGCCCAAGGCAAAGCAGCAAGCTGGATGCAGCTAACCGCCTCCGTTGCGGCCCTGCACGCCGTCTCGACCGGTACGGGCACGCCTGCGTTTGACAACCAGCAGGTGATCAACGTGCCGCGCGCTCACGCGACGCTCTTCGCAGATTTGCTTGCGCCGCATATGCGCGGCCTGCACCTGATGCCCGGATGGAGCTACACGAGCCGCAAAGAAGCGACTCGCGACGATGCGGTAAGCGTGGGCGGATACAACCTGTTCAATCTGGGCGTCCGCTACACGCACGGCGGTGAAGGCGGCCGCGTCACGCTTCGCCTCTATGCCGACAACATCCTCGACAAGCGCTACTGGAAAGATACCGGCGCGAGTTACGGCGACACGTTCATCCATCTGGGCGCGCCGACCACCGTGCGGCTCGCCGCGCATTACACCTTCTGACAGGAACAACCGAAGATGAGCCTCGTTGCCAAAGCGCATGGGATCGATGGAACGCTGGTTGAGCCCGACTGGCCCCCACTCACGCTGATCGAGGTGCGGCATCTGCTCGACCAGTATCCCGATCGCTTTGCACCGCTACGGATCCTTTCAGTCAGTCCGCGTCCCTTCTCGGCAGCCGTCGTCGTCCAAACACGAAGTGGCAAAATCTTCATCAAACGCCATCATCGCGCTGTTCGCGATCGCGAAGGGCTGATGGAAGAGCACCGGTTCATGGCATATTTGCGTGCGCGCGGCGCGCCGGTTCCGCGCGTCATCGAGGCTGATTCCGGCCTCTCCGCGCTTGAACTGAACGATTGGACCTATGAAGTCCATGAAACTCCACCGGGCACGGACCTGTACGAGGAAGCCATTTCGTGGACACCATTTCGTTCCGTCGCCCACGCGCGCTCGGCCGGCCGCCTCCTCGCAAAGCTGCATCTGGCCTCGGAAGGCTACACAGCGCCGCCAAGAAAGATCCAGCCCCTCGTAGCGAGTTTCAGCATCTTTGCCGCAGATGATCCCGCGGCGGCGATGGCAAAGTATCTTGACGATCATCCGGTGCTTGGGCGCGATGCGGAAACGCGGACACACTCCGCACGCGCTTTGGAGTTGCTGGCGCCGTTCCATGGCGAATTGCGGCCTTTTCTGCCTGCCCTGACCCCGCTCTGGACCCACAACGACCTGCACGGATCAAATCTGTTTTGGAGCGACGCGACGGATCAGGCCGAAGCCGTCGCCATCATCGACTTCGGCCTCGCCGACCGGACGAATGCAGTTCACGACCTGGCTCATGCCATCGAACGCAGCATCGTCGAGTGGCTCGTGCTCGTTCAGCACCCGAGCCTGCCTGACGATGTCCCCGTGCATCTCGATCATCTGTTCGCATTGCTTGATGGCTACGAACAGGTGCGGCCTCTCTCCCCCGAGCAAGCCGCGGCGCTCGCGCCGATGACCGCGCTATGCCACGCGGAATTCGCGCTCACTGAAGCTGACTACTTCCTTGGCGTGCTGCATTCGCGCGAGAAGACCGAGATCGCCACCGGCGGCTACCTCGTCAGCCACGCGCGCTGGTTTCACAGCGTATCCGGCCGGCGCCTGCTCGATGCATTGCGCGAGTGGGCGAATCGGCATGCACGGGTGATCGCACGATGAACATCGGGACCGCGGTGGCCCGCTATATCGTCGCAAATCGCGTCGAGCTTGCCGGGTTTGTAACGACTGCAGTGGGGATCTGGCTTACCACCAAGCGCCGCCTTCTCTGCTGGCCTGTGGTTCTGGCGGCGGACTTTCTCTACCTGGTTGTATTCTTCCGCGCGCGTCTCTACTCCGATGCATTGCTCCAGATCTTTTTCGTTGCGTTCACCCTCTACGGATGGTGGCACTGGTGGCGCGGCGTGCGCGAGGAGGGCGAGGTGCGCATCGTCCCGTTGACAACCCGCAGCATGCTCATCGCGTTGCTTGCCGGAGCGGCCGGAAGCTTTCTTCTCGGCGAACTGACGCGCCGCCTCAACGCTGCGCTTCCCTTCCTGGATGCAACCCTGATGAGCTATAGCCTTGTCGCAAGCTGGTGGGGCGCTCGCAAGCATATCGCCAACTGGTGGCTCTGGATCATCGTGGACCTGCTCTACATCGGCGAGTACATCTTCAAGGATCTCTACGCAACTGCGGTCCTCTATGCGGTGCTTGTCGCCCTGGCCGTGCTTGGTCTGCGCGACTGGAAGCGCGCCGAGTCAGCAACGCCTAGATTGCCTGTTGCACAACATTCTTGAGCGGCTCGCCGTTGATGTAGCGCCGCAGTTCCCCTAACGCGGTTTGCACGGCGCGCGGCCCGAATTGCGGGCTCGACCCGCCCACATGCGGCGTCAGCAGCAGGTTCGGGCATTTCCATAATGGATGCCCCGCCGGCAGCGGCTCGGGATCGGTGACATCGACAGCGGCGCGGATTCGCCCCGCGTTCAGCGCTTCAACAAGCGCATCGGTCTGCACCACAGGACCGCGTGCGGCATTCACAAGCAGCGCTCCCTGGCGCATCAACTCAATCTGTTTCGTTCCGATCATTCCCCTCGACTCTTCTGTGAGCGGCAGGATCAGGATCACGATGTCCGCTTCCGGCAATAGCCTTTCGAGTTCGCTCACCGGATACACCACGGGCTCAGTGCGGGCACGCCGCGCCATACGCAATAGATTCACATGGAACGGATCAAGCACCCGCTCGATCTCTTTGCCGACCGCGCCATGCCCCACGAGCAGTACCGTTTTTCCTGTCAGCTCTTCCTGCATCACTGGCGGATAATGCGGCCGGGAGTCGCCGGTAATTCGCGCGTAATACTCGCTGGCCTCAAAGCGGCGCTTCCATTCTCCAGACCTCTGCACCTCGAGGAAAAACGGAAAATACTTCAGCATGGTCAGGATCGCGGCCAGTGTCCACTCTGCCGTCGAGATGTTGTGCGCTCCGTGCGCATTGCAGATGGTCACGTGCGGCCCGACGGTTCCAGGAATCCACTCCGTGCCCGCCATCAGCGAAAGCACAAGCTTCACTCCACGCAAGTGAGGCCAGATCCTCATCGCGCGTGTTGGAAACGGGTCGGGAATCCACACATCGATCTCGACAACATGATCGAGCGGATTCGCCAGCGGGATGAGTTCAACATCCCGCGGGAAGTTTGCGAATAATTCGGCACTGACAGACGCTGGATATCCTACGCGCAGCATGGACCCGCTCGAACCGTAGCAATTTAGTTCTGATCACTATGCTACACGCGGATGGCGCGCGAAGATCGCGGATCGCCTATGAGAAGAACGCTCTCAACGCTTCGACACAGTCTTCGATTTCTTTGACGCTGATGCCATAGCCGAACCGAAGATGTCCTTCGCCTTGCGCGCCAAACACCGACCCGGGAACGGTAGCGATATGCGCTTTATCTAAGAGGATCTGCGCAGCGGTACGGCTATTCCTGTGAATCTTTTCGCAATTAGGAAAGGCGTAGAACGCGCCTGCAGGCGGCTCGCATTCGAGACCGGCTTCATTCAGCGCTGTTACCAGCAAATCGCGCCGCTTGCGATAGGCTTCGCGATGCGCCGTGATCTCCGATTCGGGAGTCTGAAGCGCATGGATCATGGCGTATTGCACGGGCGTCGTCACGCCATTCGTCGAATAGAGCACCATCTTGCGCAACGCCGTCATGAAGGGTTCCCTGGCAACTGCGTAACCCGCGCGCCAGCCAGTCATCGCGTATGTTTTTGAAAACGTAAAGCAGGTGATCGTGCGCTCTGCCATACCCGGCAACGACGCGATCGACACATGCTCGCCCTCGTAAACGAGCTCCTCGTAAGCCTCGTCGGCAATCACGATCAGATCGCGCTCGATTGCGAAATCGGCAACTTCCTTGGCCTCGGATCGTGTAAACACCAGCCCACTCGGGTTCTGCGGCGTGTTGTAGTAGATGGCGCGCGTATTCGGCGTCGAAAACTGCTCCAGTGTTTTGCGCACTCCATTCCGGCGTGCCGTCACGCTGGGTACAAGCAGCGGCCGCGCTTGCGTGCCGCGCACAAGGTCGCCAATCGGAGTCCAGTACGGTGAGAACACCAGCGCATCGTCGCCTGGATCGAGCACGCTTTGGAAGGCCGCGTAAAGCCCCTGCGACCCACCCATCGTGGCAAGCACTTCTTCGGTCGTCACCTGGATGCGGTTCTTCGCCGCGAGCTTTTCCACCAGTGCGCTCCGTAGCGCGGGAAGACCGGATGACGGTGCGTAGTGCGTCTGATTTTCAACCAGCGCTCGAATCGCCGCAAACTTGATAGCGTCTGGAGTCTCAAAGTAAGGTTCGCCGCCGTGCAGCGCATGCACCTTGACTCCCTCAGCGCGCATTCCCATCACCTTGTTGCGAATCTGCACGATGTCAGAGAATCCCACTTCATCCAGCCGCCTTGCCAGCCGGATTCCGCTTTGCTTGACTGCCATGCTCAGGTCCTTTCGATCCAGGTGGGGAAGTCTGCCTTCAGAATATCTGATGCGGCGCACAGCCCGGATCGTGGTCCCTTTGGGAGGAGCGGTCAGATCTTCAGCAGGTTGGTATAAACCGCCATCCCGACCACCGCATCGGCGCCGGCCTTGTCGAGCGCACTCACTTCCTCTTCGCTTCGAATGCCCCCGGCAACAATGAGCTGCCGATTCGTAAGCGCTCGCAATCGCGCCGCCACCTCGATCGGAAAGCCCTGCATCAGGCCCTCGCCGTCGACATGGGTGTAGAGATAAGCTGCGACGAAGGGCTCCAGCTGCGGAATCGCTTCATCGGGCGTCAGCTGCACCTGCTCTTTCCACCCTTTCACCGCAATCCGCCCATTTTTCGTGTCGATACCGGCCACGAGCCGGTCGCTCCCGATGTCCTCCGCCAGCGCAGCGGCGAAGTTCGTATCGACGGCGCCATTCTCCGTGAATAACGCCGAACCGATGATGACTCGTTTCGCCCCTGCATCGAGCATCTCTCGCGCTCTTTCCGCGCTGCGGATGCCCCCACCCACTTGGCACGGCAAACGCCGTGCTATGTGAGCCACTAGGACGGCATTGTCACCCTGTCGCATGGCCGCATCCAGGTCAATCAACTGGACCAGCGGGAACTGCGCGAACTTTTCGATCCAATATTCAAAATCGTCAAAAGCCAGCCGCAGCTTTTCGCCTTGCACAAGCTGGACCACGCGGCCGCCAAGCAGGTCGATCGACGGAATCAGCATGGCAGCCTCACCGCAACGCCGCATTTTGCGAGCTCCTCCTTCAGCGACCGGGCGCTCGTCACACCGAAATGAAAGATGCTCGCCGCCAGGGCCGCGTCGGCCTTCCCGCGACCAAAAACCTCGCCAAAATGCGCGACAGTTCCCGCCCCGCCCGACGCAATCACAGGAATGCGAACCGCGGTACTGACCGCTGCAGTGAGTTCGCAATCGAATCCCGCCCGCGTGCCATCGGCATCCATCGACGTAAGCAGAATTTCGCCTGCACCGCGATCCTCGGCTTCCCGCGCCCACTCGACGGCGCGACGGCCCGTCGGTTTTCGACCGCCCTGCACATAAACTTCCGCATCGAGCACGGGATCCGCCGCCTTCATATCCAGTCGCGCATCAATCGCCACCACTACAGCCTGCGCGCCAAAACTGCGCCCAATGGCATCGATGAGCGTGGGATCGGCGAGTGCGGCCGAATTGATGCTGATCTTATCGGCGCCCGCGTCGAAAACCTGGACCGCATCATCAGCCGTCCGAATGCCGCCACCCACCGTGAACGGCACAAACAATTCTCGAGCGGTCCGGCGCACTGTTTCCAGCAATGTCTGCCGTCCCTCATGCGTTGCCGTGATGTCAAGCAGGACGATCTCATCGGCTCCTTCGCGCGCGTGCCGCGCCGCCTGCATAGCAGGATCGCCCGCGTCAACCAGATCGACGAACCGCACGCCCTTCACAACCCGTCCTGCATTCACATCAAGGCAGGCGATGATGCGTTTGGTCAGCATCTCCACTCCAGAAAGTTGCGCAATATTCTCAGTCCCGTCTCACCGGATTTTTCCGGGTGGAATTGCACGCCCATCACGTTGCCGCGCTCCACCGCTGCCGCAAAGGGTTCGATGTAGTGCGCAGTCGCCGCCGTTTCCGGCGTGACTGGGGCCTTGTACGCGTGCGTGAAGTACACATGTTCGCCAGACGCGATGCCGGCCAGCAGCCGCGACCCATTCCGCACCTCGAGCGAGTTCCAGCCGACATGAGGCACTTTATCAACTCCGTCCGGAAACCTCGTGCACGATTCTGAAAAGTGTCCGAGCCCTCGCTGGCCGGGCGCCTCGCTTGATCCCGCATAGAGCCATTGCATGCCCACGCAGATCCCGAGGAATGGAACTCCACGCTCGATGGCCTTGCAAATAGCCGTAGTCAACCCGGCCGCGTCAAGGCGCTCCGTAGCTGCAAAGTGTCCCACCCCCGGCAGCACAATCCGCTCCGCGCTCTCGATCAGAGTGGTGTCGCTATCTGTCACCACGGGTTCAGCCCCAAGATGACGCAACGCCTTCAGCACCGAGGTCAGATTGCCGGCCTTGTAGTCGATCACGGTGACCCGCATTAAAGAAGCCCCTTCGTGGAAGGCAGCATCTTGGCCATCTGCTTGTCACGCGAGCAGGCGGCACGAAGCGCACGGGCAAACGCCTTGAAGATGGCTTCGATCTTGTGGTGATTCGATCGGCCGTACATGACCTTCACGTGCACGTTGGCGCGCGCCCCCCGGGCAAAGCCTTCGAAGAAATCCGTGACCAGCTCCGCCTGCAGATCTCCCACCAGCCGAACACGCACCTTCGTATCGACCGCAAAAGCCGCGCGTCCGCTCAAATCGACAGCCGCAATCGCCAGCGTCTCATCCATCGGCATCAGAAAATATCCCGCGCGCAGAATGCCGCGCTTATCACCGAGCGCACGATCGAACGCTTCACCCAAAGCGATGCCGACATCCTCCACCGTGTGATGCTGGTCGACATCGAGATCGCCTTTGCAGTCGAGGGTGAGATCAAAGGCCCCGTGTCGCGCGAAAAGCTCCAGCATGTGATCGAAGAAGCGGATGCCGGTTGAGACTTTGTATTGACCCTGTCCATCGATGACGAGTCGAAGCGCGATCCGCGTTTCAGCCGTGTTCCGCTCTACGACCGCATCGCGCGCTGCCGCATTCCCTGCTCTCTTTGAACGTGCCTTCACGACTGAGCCCCGCCTCTCATTTCTGCCAGAGTCTCGTTGAGCGCCTTCACTGCGTCGCGCATCTGCTCGCGTGTCCCAATCGTGATGCGAACACACCCGTCGCAACCGGGATCACTTGACCGGTCGCGAACCAGCACTCCAGCGTCCCGCATGCGCTTCGCAAACTCCGCATGACGCGCGCCAATAGAGATCAGGACGAAGTTAGCGCGACTCGGCCACCGTCGGATGCCTTCAGCGTCCAATGCCGCCTCAAACTCTTCGCGAGCGGCGAGCACCTCGCCCACATACCAATCCAGATACGACTGGTCTTTCAGCGCAGCGGGAAGACAGGCAAGAGCTACCGAGTTGACGCTGTAAGGCGAAAGCACCCGGCGCATCCAGCGCATCAGCTCGGCCGGTCCGGCGAGAACTCCGATGCGAAGGCCGGCAAGGCCATAGGCCTTTGAGAAAGTTCGCGCCACAACCAGGTTCGGAACCTCTCCGACGAGATCGATGACCGTCTCTCCATGAAAATGAAAGTAGGCTTCATCAACCAGAACAACAGCTCCCGGCGCGCGCTGCGCAATCTCCATGATTTGTTCCCGCGCGATCACGGACCCGGAAGGGCTGTTCGGATTGGCAATCGCAATCACGCGGGTGCGCGGAGTAATCGCCGCGATCAGGCGCTCGAAAGGAAACTTCAGATCATCGGCGGCCTGCACGCTCACCACGCACGCATCGGTCGCCGACGCATACACCTCATACATGGTGTAGGTGGGAACGGGAAGCAGCAACTCGTCATCCGCATCGAGAAACGTCCCGAACAGCACGTGAATGGCTTCATCCACTCCGTTGGTCAATGCGACCTGCTCGGGTGAAAGCCCCAGATGTGCAGCAACGGCCGCCTCCACCGGCTCCCGCTCGGGGTAGCGCGTCAGATCGCCGGCTGAAATGCGGCCCAGCACTTCGCGCACTGCGGGCGAACACGCCAAAGTGTTTTCGTTGAAATCCAGACGCAATGCATCGCGGCAACCAAGCGGCGGATGGTACTCCTTCATCGCCAATACCCGCCGGCGCGGACTCGGATATCGCATCACTGTCTTACTCACGAGGCCCCTGCCTTCTCGAGACGAACCTCGATCGCCTCGGCATGACCAACCAGTCCCTCGGTAAGGGCAAGCAAAGCCGCCTTCGGGCCGAGCGATCTAAGCCCGCTCGCATCGTATTCCTGCACGGTGATCAGCTTCACGAAATCGTTGACACTCAGCCCGCCGCGTATCCGCGCCATGGCGCCCGTAGGCAACGTGTGGTTGGGACCGGAGATGTAGTCGCCCATCGCCTGCGCCGACCAGCGGCCGATGAAAACCGAACCGGCGTTGCGAACCCACTCCAGATCCTCGGCGTGATCCACAGTCAAGTGTTCCGGAGCGATGCGATTCGTAAACTCATGCGCTTCTTTCACGTTGGCCGCCACGATCGCCACGCCGTTCCGATCGAGAGCTTCGCGCGCGACCGGGTTATTCCTGCTCAGCCGCTTTGTTTCAACGATTACGGCTTTGGCCAGCTCCTCGCGCGTCGTGATCAAAATTGCAAGCGCCTCCGGATCGTGCTCGGCCTGCGCCACCAGGTCAGCAGCAACCTCCCGCGGCCTTCCCCTCTCTGTGGTGACCACGATCTCCGTCGGACCGGCCAGCATATCGATTGCGCAATCAAACGCAACCAGTCTTTTGGCCGCCGTCACATAAAGATTCCCGGGCCCCACAATCTTGTCGACCCGGGCAATACTCTCCGTCCCATACGCCAGCGCAGCAATCGCATGCGCGCCGCCCATCCGGTAAAACTCCTCGATACCGAGTAGGTGAGCTGCCGCCAAGGTCGCCGGCGCCGGTCTTGGCGAAACAACCACGACTCGGTTCACCCCCGCCACCTGCGCAGGAATCGCCGTCATGAGCAGCGTCGACGGCAGCGGATGTCGGCCGCTCGGGACATAGCATCCAACTGACTCAATCGGCCGTACGATCTGTCCGGTGGTGAGGCCCGGAATCGGAGCTGCCGTCCACGCGCTTGGCATTTGCCCTTTCGCAAACGCGCGGATTTGTTCCGCGGCAGTCGAAAGCGCGTCGCGCAGGCTCGCGTCCGACTTCTCCCATGCCGCCTTCATCTCCTCGCGCGAGATGCGCAGAAATTCCGGCCCGTCCAGGCCGTCGAATTGCCGTGCGGAACGAAACAGAGCTCGATCTCCCTCGCGCCGAACCGCTTTCACAATGCGCTCCGCCGCCGGCAGCACTTTTTCGAGAGCTGCTCCGCCGCGCTTCTCCAGCGCTGCGATCAGCCGCATCGCCGCATTCTTCCCTCGTCCCTTGGTGCGAATCAGCTTCATCGTTCGGCGCTTCCTTACAGCACAACCTTGTTCAACGGGTACTCGACAATCCCGGTGGCATTCGCGCGCTTCAGCTTCGGGATCACGTCGCGCGCCACCCGTTCTTCCACGATCGTGTTCACGGCAACCCAGTCGGAGTCGCTCAATTGCGAAATGGTCGGCGAATTCAGCGCTGGAAGCACCGCAAGCACCGCATCGAGATCCGAGCGCTTCACGTTCAGCATCAGGCCAACCTGCGATTGCGCGTCGATGGCCCCGCGCAGCATCGTTGCAATCTGGTCGATCTTCTCGCGCTTCCACTCATCGGCCAGTGCGGCCTTGCTGGCGATCAGGTGGGTCTCGCTCTCCATCACGGTATCGATAATCTTAAGATGGTTCGCCTTGAGCGAACTGCCGGTCTCTGTCACTTCCACGATGGCGTCGGCCAGCATAGGAGGTTTCACTTCCGTTGCGCCCCAGCTGAACTCGACCTTCACGCTCACTCCCTTTGCGGCGAAGTAGCGCTTGCTCACCTCCACCAGTTCCGTTGCGATGATCTTTCCCTCCAGATCCTCGGCCTTCTCAAAACCGCTCGCCTCAGGCACAGCCAGCACCCAGCGCACTTTGCGGCGGCTCTGCTTGGCGTAAGTCAACGTGGTCACGCTGGTCACGTCAAGGCCGCTCTCAACTACCCAGTCAATTCCGGTGAGCCCCGCGTCGAGCACGCCGTGATCGACATAGCGCGCCATCTCCTGCGCGCGAATCAGCATGCACTCGATATCGGCATCATCGATCGATGGAAAGTAGGAGCGTCCGTCAGCGTAAATATTCCAGCCCGCACGCTTGAACAGAGCGATAGTCGCGTCTTGCAGGCTGCCTTTGGGCAGGCCGAGACGAAGTTTGGAAGGAGCCTCGCCATCGGGTCGACGTCGCTGCGGTGATTGATTCTCAGCCACGCGCGGCCTCCGTCCTTTCACCCTCAGCACCAACGACAAGGGGCTTGGTGAAGCAGCTTACCGTGCCCTCATGACAAACCAGTCCGTCGCCCTCAACTTCAACGCGAAACAGCAGCGTGTCGTTGTCGCAGTCGGTCGCCGCCGAGACCACGCGCAACCGGTTGCCGCTGGTTTCGCCTTTCATCCACAGCTTTTGGCGAGTGCGGCTCCAGAAGGTCACAAAACCGGTTTCCACGGTCTTTGCATAGCTGACCGCGTTCAAAAAGCCCAGCATCAGCACCTCGCCGGTTCGCGCGTCCTGCACGATGCCCGGAACCAGGCCCTCCATCTTGTCGAAATCGATGGTCGTCGTCGGAATACTCATCGCTCTGATTCTGTCCTGTCTTTTAATGGTCAATGAAAAAGCCCGTCGGCTGGGTCGCCGGCGGGCTCGGTGATTCTTGAATCTCTCTGGCCTCAGTTCAGGCCATGTCGATCCGCCGGCAGAGTGGTCCCATGATGATGGTGGTGACCGTGATGGCGGTGGATCTGCATCTCTTTAGAACGTAGTGCAAACGGAGCGCAGTGTCAACCATGCGCTCCAATTCAGCGGGCCTGGGGCTCGCATCTAGTCGTGCCCGACAGCTTGCGGCTCTTCGATGCGCGCCGACGCTACAGGTTCTCGAAGCAGGTCAACCAAGGTCTGGTACAGGCGATTGCGGGTGTCAAATCGCTCCGAGGCACGCGTCACGTAACGTACCTGCACCTGAATGCCCGAGCCTGAAGGGCGCAGATTCTCCACCGGCGCGGCGCTGAATCGGCTGAGATCGATGCCCCGCGACCCGCGTTTCCACTCCTGTTCCGCGATGCGCGCATTCGCTTCCGTTTCGCGCAGCACGGCCTCGTGAATGCGTTCCACCATGATGTGCACATCCTGTGTGTCGGGCAGGCTGACTTCGATCTCATCCCACATCCACTGGCCTGAGGTCGTGAAATTGAAATATTGGCCGCGAATTGCGAACCCGTTCAGAAACGAGATCCGACGGCCTGTTGGATGGCCCTTATCCGCCAGCGTTCCCGTCTCGAGCAGCGTGGTGCTGAACAGATGAACTTCAATCACCTCGCCGCCCACCCCATTGATCTCAACCCAGTCCCCGACATGAATGCCATTTCTCCCTACCAGCACAAACCACCCGAGAAACGCGATGATGAAATCCTGCAACGCAATCGTCAGCGCAGCCGTGCCGAGACCAAGAATGGTCGGCGTCTCCTGCGGCGTGCCAAAGACCACCAGCAAAATCAATACCAGGCCTACAACCTGGATTCCAAGTTCCAGCACGCTCCGCAGGGTGCGCATCTGCCGTCCATCGAGCACGGGATTTGCCATGAAACGGCGCACCACCACATCGCCTATCACCATGCAAATCAGGATGAAGAGAATCAACTCGACCGATTGCAGAATCAGGTGCAACAAGATCCGATGCTGCACCTGAACTTGGTTGGCCCATTTGCCATACACCGTTGCCAGCTGCTGTTCGGTCTGGATGCGATCGTCGTAGATGCTGAGGATCTGGCGCTCCGCGCTTCGGTCTTTGAGATTCGCGAGGCGCGCATCGTGGTCCCCGGCACTCGCTTGCGGCGATGCGTCCTCCTTCGCCTCGAGAGCATCATGCTGCGCCGTTAGACTTCGTACATCAGCTTGTGCGCGCTGCTGCGCCTGCACAATGGATTCATGGCGATCGTTTTGGCTGAGCCATGCCGCCACGCGCGCCGAAAGCGTCCCATGCTTTCTCGCGGATACAACGGCCACCTGTCCGTCCCCGTTCGCCAGGGCTGCGTCATACTGCTTCATGGCGGCTTCGTGCGCCGTCAGCTCTTGCTGAATCTGGTCGCTCTGATCGCCCGATGCGCGTGCCAGGTCTCGTTGCGCATCCGAAAGCTCATTCAAATCAAGGTTCAGCTGCGCCTTGGCAACATCGAGGTCTCCATCGTCCGATGCAGAGTCTGCATTGTCCTTCTTGCCGGCATGCGCGGGAGCTGTCTTTGCGGTGAGGCTGTCGACCACGGCCTGGTCTTGCTTCGCGAGCTGCTGGAACTGCGAGACTTTCTTGGCCAACGTAAGCGCGTCGCCGGTCAGCACGCGATGCTGGTCATCAAGGCTCGATTGCCGCAGAGCCGCGGCAAACGCCTGGTCGACCTCGTGATCCGCGAGCCGCTCGGCGTCGCGCGCATACTCATTCTCCTCCACGGTCACAGCCAGCGGAGCAAGCGCCTGCGCCGTCTGCCATGGCGTCAGATCGACAAGCGTCTTCTTGCTGTTCCGGTTGCGAAGAAAAGAAAGATTCGCGGTAACGTCGCGCGTCATGAACGAATACACGAGCGCCGAGATCAGAATGCCGAGAAGCGCCAGCAGCGAAATCAGCCTGGTCTTGCCAAAGATGCGCTCGGCAGACGCTCCACCTGGGATGGAAGCAATTGGGGGAATTGCCATATCTGCATTTTTACAGCAAATCAGGGTCCAATGCCTTCTGAAAAATCAAGCCGCACAGGTTACTCCTGGTCAGCAACTTGCGGCTCTGTCCGGCAGGATCGACAATGAATTCAATGCAATTTGCAATCCGATCAGCGACCCTGGCAATCGTTTTCTCGTGTTGCTGGGGTCCGTCGTACGCGATCCAGACTGGCCAGCGTGCCAACCCCGATGCCAGGCAGTTACCGGCGCCCAAGGACCGCATCGACATCAATCACGCCACGATGGACCAGCTCATCAAAGTGCCCGGTATGACGCGCACCTGGGCCGGCAGAATTGTTCGTTTCCGGCCCTATCGCGCTAAAACTGACTTACTTGAGAACGGCGTCGTCACCGCCGAGGTTTATAACCGGATCAAGGACTACGTAATCGCTCACCGCGGCGAATACTGAAATCGCAGCATCAGGATTCCGCTTCACGGGAACTAGGTTCGCGGCTCAGCAGTCTGCTCAGGATCACGTACAGCACTGGAATAAAAATCAGATTCAGCACCGTAGACAACAGCATGCCGCCAACAATGGTGGTGCCAACGGACCGTCTTCCCAGCGCGCCCGCGCCGGTTGCAAAGTAGAGTGGCAGCACGCCAAGAATGAATGCGAACGACGTCATCAGGATCGGCCGCAAGCGTAGTTCCGCAGCCTCGATCGCTGCGTCGGCAATCGTGCGCCCCTTGCGTCGCAATTGCTCGGCAAACTCGACAATCAGGATCGAGTTCTTCGCCGAAAGACCGATCAGCATCACAAGTCCAATTTGGCAATACACGTCATTCGATAAGTGACGCAGCGAAATAAGCCCGAGAGCGCCCAGCACCGCCATGGGAACCGCAAGCAAAATAATGAAGGGCAGCGCAAAGCTCTCGTATTGCGCTGACAACGTCAAATACACGACCAGAATTCCGAGCCCGAAGATGATCAGCGATCGGCCCGTCGACTCGATCTCATCGAGCGTCAGTCCCGTCCACTCATATCGCATACCCGGCATCATGTTGTGAGTTGCCAGATCCTGCATGCCGGTAATACCCTGCCCCGAGCTATAGCCCGGAGCCGGCGAGCCATCAATTTCGACTGCGCGGAAAAGATTGTAGTGGGTGATCACAGGCGGTCCCGAACTTTCAGCCACCGACACAAGGTTGTCCAGCGGCACCATCTGCCCGGTATCGGAACGCACATAATAGCTATGCAGGTCGCTGCCCGTCATGCGGAAGCGCTGATCCGCCTGCACATAAACACGGTAAGTGCGGTTATTGAAGTCGAAGTCATTGACATACTGCGATCCCATGAAGACGCCGAGCGCGTTCGTGATTTGCGATAAAGGAATGCTCATCGCTTTCGCCTTCTCGCGATCGATCGTCACCAGCTCTTGGGGATCGTTCGCCGAAAAAGTTGTGATCAGGCCGGTCAGGTCCTTGCGCGCGCGCCCGCCGTTCACAATCTGATGAGCGACACGGTCCAGATCCGAAACCGTATTTCCGCCCGTGTCCTGCAACATGAATTGGAAACCGCCATAACTACCCACTCCATTGACCGCCGGAGGCTGAATCACTGCAACCAGGCCTCCGTTCGGCGCAAACAGAAGGCTTTGCAGTTTGGGTGAGAGGTCCGCCACGATATCCGCAGCCGAGTGGCCCTTGCCGCGGCGTTGATCGGCGGGCTTGGTGCTGATGAACATCAATCCCTGGTTCGAAGACGCGCCGGAAAAGCTGAAGCCCATAATAGAAAACGCTCCGGCGATGTCTTTGTTGGTCGCAATCATCGCCTGTGCGCGCTCTGCTAGCGCGGATGTATACGCCAGGGACGACCCCGGAGGGGCTTGGACAATGCCGAACAGGTAGCCCTGGTCCTCTTGGGGAATGAATCCCGTCGGTACCCGCTGATAGATCCACACAGTGGCGGCAAGGCCGACGAAGAACACCAGCAACAGCACATAGCGCAGTTTGAGAACGCCGTGAATGATTCGAGCATACGTTCTGCCCAGCCAGGTCACAAAGGCGTCCGCCCCATGGATGAACCCCGCAAAGACCTGTGAGAGCGGCCGAATGTGAAGGAAATCCAACTGCTGCGGGCGCGCCTCTTCACCGCGCAGAAAAAGCGCGGAAAGAGCCGGCGAAAGCGTCAGCGCGTTGAATGCCGAGATGCCAATCGAGAACGCAATCGTCAATGAGAATTGCCGGTAAAGAATGCCGGTGGTCCCCGGGAAAAACGACACCGGCACAAACACTGCAATCAAGACCAGCGACGTTGCAATCACGGCGCTGGTAACTTCACCCATGGCGCGTGACGTGGCCTCGTGCGGATCGGAGTGCTCCATGGCAATATGGCGCTGCACGTTCTCAATGACCACAATTGCATCATCGACAACAAGCCCTGTCGCCAGGGTGATGCCAAACAGCGTCAACGAATTCACTGAGAACCCGAAGATCTTGATGAACGCAAATGTGCCTACCAGCGACACCGGGATCGTCACCGCGGGGATGATGGTCGCGCGCCAATCAAGCAGGAACAGGAAAATCACGACGATCACGATGATGATGGCTTCGGAGAGTGTGACCAGCACCTCGCGAATGGAATCGCCCACGACAGTAGTCGAATCAAATGCGATCGCATATTCGAGGCCCGGAGGAAAGCTCTTGGAGAGATCCTTCAAAACCGCCTTCGCCCGGGTATCGACATCGAGAGCATTGGCATTCGAGAGCTGCAACACACCGATGCCCTGAGCGGTTTGACCGTTGTACTCCAGCGACGAGCTGTAGTCCTCCGCCCCCACTTCCGCGTGGCCAACGTCTTTCAACAGCACCAACCCGTTCGCGTTGTTCTTGACGATGATGTTCTCGAATTCTGCCGGGCTGCTCAAACGCCCAACCACGCGCACCGGAATCTGAAAGGCCTGGCTTGCGCTCGAGGGCGGCTGACCCAATTGTCCGGCAGGAATCTCAACGTTCTGCTCCGAAAGCGCATTCACAACATCCAGAGCCGTCAGAGAGTGCGCCGCAAGCTTGGTCGGATCGAGCCAGACCCGCATCGCATATTTGCGCTCGCCGAAGATGTTCACATCGCCGACGCCCGGAACGCGCTTCAGAGCGTCCTTCACATAAACGTCAAGATAGTTCGAGATGAATTCGTGCGAATAGCGCCCGTCCCGAGTGAAGAAGCCAGCGCCAAATACAAAGTTGACGTTGGCCTTGCTGATGCTGATGCCCGTCGCGTTCACCGCGGCCGGCAGGCGGCCCGTCACGCTGGCCACGCGATTCTGCACGTCGACAGCGCCAATGTCGAGGTTGTAGCCGGTGTTGAATGTGACGGTGATCTGGCTCGTTCCGGTGTTGCCGCTCGACGAGCGAATGTAGCGCATGCCCTCGACCCCGTTGATCGCTTCTTCCAGGGGAATCGTGACCGCTTTCTCTACCGTATCGGCATTCGCGCCCACATAGTTGCACACCACTCCCACTTGGGGCGGAGCCAGAGTCGGATACATCGCGACCGGAAGCGTGGGAATACAGATCGCCCCGGCGAGAATAATCATGAGCGCGCAGACTGTCGCGAATACCGGCCGATGAATAAAGAAATCGACAAACACTGAAAGGCCTTCCTTCCCTTGCATTTCATGCGGGCGCGAATGTCATAGGTCCTCCGCGTCCCGGAGAGCCAGAGGCAGGCTTGACTCAGGCGCCGAGCTCAACGACCGGCATGCCGTTGACCAGGAATTGGGTGCTCGAGACCACGACCTTGTCGCCGGCCGCCAGCCCCGAGGTAATCGCATAAGAATTCCCGACCGTGTCGCCCAGGGTGACAGGAACCTCAACCGCGGCCGCGTGGCCGTTCTGCTGTTTCACCACAAAGACGAAAGTCTGGCCGCCAAGACGCGTAACCGCCAACACCGGAACCACCGGCGTCGGCTTGGTCGTCCAGATCACGCGCGCCTTCACCATCTGCGCGTTGCGAAGAATGTCAGGCGTCCGATGCACGGGAGCCTTTACCAGGATCCCCTGCAGAGTCGGATCGACCTGCGGCGACACGAAATCAACCCTTGTCTTCTCCAGCAGCTTTCCGCTGGTGTCAGAAATATCCACTGCCAACCCGGGCTTCGCCTGGGCTGCGTGCTCCGTGGGGATGTAAATGTAGGCTTCCAGATCCTTGTTCTCGTCAACAGTGGTCAAGATTGTGCTCGACGAAACATAGTCGCCCACGTGCACCGGGATGTCTCCAACCACACCGTCATAAGGCGCACGAATCGTGTAGTAAGCGAGCTGCTCCTCCTGCGTCTTGCGCAGGCCGGCAGAAGACTCGTAATCCGCCTTGGAATTCTTGAATGCCTGTTCCGCCTGGTCAAACGCATCGCGGCTGGTCACGCCCGCATCGAACAGCTTCTTTTGGCGCTCCATCTCGATGGTGTTGTAGTCATACAGCGCTTTCTTCTGCTGTTCGGTCGCCAGCTGCGCCTGGACCGTTGCCTGCTGCGGCTGAGAATCAATGGCCATCAGCTCCTGGCCCGCCTTGATGTGATCCCCCGACCGCACATCGATCCGCAAAAGCCGCCCGCTCACCTGTGGCTGCAGAGTTGCTGACCGCCGCGATTTGATCGTCGCGACATACTCATTGCTCTGCGCTACCGGCGACAGTGCGACAGTTTCGGTCTTCACGGGCATGCCTTGCATGCCGCCGCCCGGCGGAGCTGCGGCCGGTTGCGCCTTGTTGCAGCCAATCGCCGCAAGCGCCACAATCCCTGCACAACTGGAAAAAAGAATACGATTCACAGAAATGTTCACTTGCCCCTTCTCTTCTGGCGCCAGGTAGCTTAGACCGGCATTTTATGCGGCAGATCGCAAAATCACCGTGCATGATCCGCGGGGTCGGTCAAACGCATCGGCCAATTCGGTCTGATTCCCGGCTGCCGAATCCGGCAGACTCATGAAATGAAACGTTTTTTCGATGTATGCCGCACCCTCATTGTCGCAAAAAACTTTGCTCCAGGGGAACGGGACCGGAAAAACGTCCTATGAGGCGTTTTCGCTCTGCCACACGAACGGGCTGAAGTTCGTCCGGGAATCGAAGGCATCAACTCCCTCGGCCCGCTTGAGCCAGCCCACCACCAGGTAGGTCACCGGAGTGGCAACCACCTCGACCGCCACCTTGATCAGGTACGACGACACAACCATCCGCACCAACATCGGCAGAGGCTGCACGCCGCCGAATGCGATCAGGATGATAACCGCCGTATCGACCAGCTGCCCGGTCACGGTCGAGCCGATGGTCCGGGTCCACAGCCATTTGCCGCCCGTGATCAGCTTGAGCTTCGCCAGCGTGTAGCTATTGGTGAACTCTCCGGCCCAGTAGGCAACCAGGCTCGCGCCGGCGAATCGTGGCACCAGGCTGAAAACCGTCACATACGCCTGCTGGCCTCTCCACTCTGGAGCCGGCGGAAGCGCGACGGCCAGTTGTCCCATCGCCGCCAGCAACGCCATCGCGAAGAACCCGAGCCAGATGGCCCGCCGCGATGAGCCGTATCCATACACCTCCGTGAACACATCGCCACAAATATAGGTGAGGGGAAACAGGAACTCGGCCGCGCTCGGCCGCAGCGGCCCCAGCTGGCAGATTTTCGGACCTACCAGGTTCGAAATGAGCAGCACCACTACGAATCCAATGGTAAGCAAATCAAGATAGCGATAGCGGCGCATCCTCTTGAGGATAAATCAGGGACGTTTCCAGCCTGCCGCGGCTGTCCGAATCATGCCGCCGCCGCGTCATAGGGCGCGCGGGACGACCATGCCATTCATGCCGCCGGGGGTCAGCTCTTCGATCAGCTCGAGCGAAGTGGGGTGCTCGTCGGTGCTGCATCCACCCTCCTGGCACGGGACCGGAAATATCATCGTCAAAGTTGACGTGGATGCTTCAAGCCACCCCCGGGGTCCGGGTCCTTCTCATGCGCGCAGGCGGAAGTATTTTGACAGCTTACAAGCGCATTGATACCCTTTTAGGGGGCGCATTCCGGCCATTCCGACCGTCGTTCTGCCCTTCTATTTCAGCGTCCCCGTCGTCTAGCCCGGCCTAGGACACCGCCCTTTCACGGCGATAACACGGGTTCAAATCCCGTCGGGGACGCCAATAAGACAAATAGCTTATGAGATTTTCCTGATCGAGATCATTTCGCTGGTGACTCTGTGGTGACTAACCAGGGTTCACGAGGCACCGTCGTTCGGGACTCGAGCCCCAGAAATGAGTGTCCTGATGACTGTTCTGATTGCGATTTGGCGATTATGCCCTCCTTGAGGCCATCTGATAGAAAGCCTTTAGCGAAAAAATGGCGCGGTGATGAGCACTGAAACTTCTCCCTCTCCCTTCAAACGTCCCACGCGTCGCAGCTTTCTAGCGGGTGTGGCCGCCACAACGCTCGGCTCTCAAAGCGAACTTCAAATGCTCGCGAAAGGACAAAGAATGCAGGGCACCCGAATTTCACGGGACGGTCTGAGGCGTCTGTATGAAACGATGGCCGCCTATGTGGCCGCAGGAGAACGTCCAGGTCTGGTGACGTTGCTCTACCGTAACGGCGAGACCCATGTTGACGCTATAGGAAACCATGAATTCGGCGCCGGGCCTGCCATGCGCCGCGATACCATTTTCCGCATTGCATCCATTACCAAGCCGATTACCGGCGCGGTGACCATGAGTCTGGTTGAGGACGGTTTACTCTCCCTCGACGAACCGGTTGATCGTTTGATCCCGGAGCTTGCCAACCGCCGTGTGCTCATGCGCCTCGACGGCTCGCTGGATGATACCGTTCCAGCCAGGCGCCCCATCCTCGTGAGCGATCTGCTGACGATGCGGATGGGCATGGGCGCGATTATGAGTCCAGGCGATTACCCCATTATGAAAGCCATGATGCAGACCGGCGTATTTATTCCGTTCAGAATGCCGACTGCAAAGAGTGCCGATGAATGGATCGCCGCGCTGGCGGAGTTGCCGTTGATGGATCAGCCCGGAGAGGTGTGGCGCTACGATACTTCGATCACTCTCCTTGGAGCTTTGATTGAACGCGCGGCGGGCAAGCCCCTGGGCGAAGTATTTGCAGAGCGAGTCTTCCAGCCAATCGGGATGAGGGACACCGGATTCGTGGTGCCGCCCGACAAATTACATAGACTGCCTGTGACCTACCAGAAGAACCAGCAAACGGGAAAGCTGGAGGTATGGGATCCATCCGGCCAATCAAGCTTCTTCGCGAAACTGCACGGTTTCCCAGGAGCGCATGGCGGATTGGTATCGACGGTCGACGACTACGCCGCCTTCGCTGAGATGATGCTGAACGAAGGCAAAGCTGGAAAAACTCGGGTGCTCTCGGCAGAATCCGTGAAAGCGATGACCACCGACAACATTCCGCAGGAAGTAAAGGCGCGTTCGACATTCGTCCCCGGCTTTTGGGATCTCCGCGGCTGGGGCTACGGTCTTTCCGTAATCAAAAAGCAAGAACCTGGCGAGCCACGCGGATTCGGATGGGACGGTGGATACGGTACGGTTGCCTACTGGGATAACAAGACCCGCACGATCGTTCTGCTCTTTTCGCAGAGATTGGTGGAAGGCCCGACATATTCTGAGATCTTCCGCAAGTTCTTCTCTGAAGCATATGCGGCGCTCGACCAAGCCTGACCTGTGCGTTGATGGCTTCAGGGCAAATCACGTTTCCAGCGACGGGCTGGAAACGCGATTTGGCGATTTACCGCGAAACGAGAAGATCCCCGGTGAGAAGTCCGTCTCCCGTATTGATCCAACGATAGACAGTCAAATAGAGCCTGTTTAAGCAAGCCCGTTCACCGAGCGAGTTGGGCGAGAAGCCAGGCCCTAGCCATCTTCCAATCGCGCATCACGCTTTGGGGAGAGATCTTCAACACTTCCGCCGTTTCCTCGACGCTCAATCCTCCGAAGAATCGAAGCTCGATGACTCTTGCTTTACGCGGGTCGATTTCCGCGAGCTCATTCAACGCGTCGTCGATGGCCACCATCTCCCGGTCCCTTGAGTCTGACGCGATCTCCGGTGCTTCATAGAAGTTCACATGGACCGCGCCGTTGCCTCGTTTGGTCATGTTCTTTGCGCGGGCTCGATTCACCAGGATCCGCCTCATCATGTTTGCCGATACGGCGAAGAAATGCGCGCGATCCTGCCAGCTGACATTATCCACTTCCACCAGCCGCAGAAAGACTTCATGGACAAGCGCGGTTGCCTGCAGACTGTCGCCTGACCGCTCTTTGCGCATATAGTTTGCCGCCATGCGCCGTAGCTCGAGGAACGCAGTGGTGTCATAGCCGGGCGCGAGCGTGCGAATCTCGATTGTGTTGGGGGAATCGACCGGCGCCCCGGAGCGAGCAGTAAGCATAGACCTCCTCTGTGAATAGCGTGCCGAATTACCAGCCAGATGGTTTTTACTCCGCTCTTAGCGCGTCGACCGGGTCCAGGCCGGCAGCGCGACGCGCAGGGACGGCCGCGGCGACCAATCCGCAGAGGACGAGCACAAGGGGCGCCAGAGCGAGAGCCCAGGGATCGGATGCGGTGACACCATAGAGGAATGCGTGCAGCAGGCGGTTGCTCCAGAGAGCGATGCAAACTCCGGCTGCAGCTCCGAGAGACATGAGCAAGAGGGCCTGGCGGATAATCAGACGGATAACAGCAGCGCGGTCGGCACCCAGCGCCATGCGAATGCCGATCTCCCTGGTCCGCTGTTCGACCATATAGGTGAGCAGACCGTAGAGACCGACGAGGGTGATGAGCAGCGCGAGCCCGCCGAAAACGCCCACGACTCCTGCTGCCAGTTTCTGTGCACCGATAGAGTCTTCCACGGCTTCAGTCATAGTCGAGAATTCGCCGATGGCGAGATGGGGATTGACTTCAGAGATCTGGCGACGCAACTCGCCAACCATCGTGCCGGGGGCAACTTCGGTGCGGATGGCAATCTCCATGTATTTGCTAACGATCGTCAAGTAGAGTGGATTGTCGCGTGCTATCTGCGGGATGCAGATATAGAATTCGGGCCGGCTGGTTTCGGTCAGGGAGTCCTGGTGGATATCGTCAATGACCCCGATGACCGTTGCTGTGACAGGTTTTCTTCCATATCGAAACTGCTTGCCGAGTGCGTCACCCCCGCCGAGGTATCGATCAACAAATACGCGATTGACTACCGCTACCGGGATGCTGGAGGCGGTGTCGTTTGAGTTGAAGAAACGGCCGCTGTGCATGCGTATACCGAGCACATCCATCAACCCCGGTGAGGCGGCGCGAACGACGGCAGTGACATTGTCTTCGGTCCAGTTGGTCTTATAGACGAGGGTCAGCCACTCGACGGGGTGCTTTAGTGGCATGACTGTGGAGAGTGCCGCACCTTTGACGGCGGGGTGTTGGCGCACCGCATCGAGCAGCGGCTGCCAGGCGGCGGAGCCTATGTCCTGATCCCTATAAAGATCGCCGGGCGCGGTCAGGCTGGTGACCAGAAGGTGGTCGGTGCGGAAGCCCAGCGGAACGTGGCGCAGGGCGTACATCGTGCGCATCATGAGGCCGGCGCCGGTAAGCAAGGCGATGGATAGGGCGACTTCGCTGACGAGGAGTACGGCGCGCGCCCGGTTGTGGCGGCGATCGCTGGATTGGCTGCGGCCGCTGTTCCTCAAGCCTGCTTCAGTTCCCGCCCATGCAGCGAGGAGCGCGGGCACGGTACCAAAGGCGAGGGCTGTGAGGAGGGTGAGAACGACAAGGCCTGCAAAGATGGACCAGTCAAGCCGAACGTTTTGTGCCATCGGAAGCGCGGTGGTCAAAATGTGGCGGAGTATGCGCAGGATGAGGGCGGCAATCCCCAGCCCACCGACTGCCGCAGCAGTGCTGAGCAAGAGCGACTCGGTGAGAAACTGCGCAACCATGCGGCGCCTCCCGGCTCCCAGCGCGGAGCGCACCGCTATCTCAGTGCGGCGCGCCGCAACACGCGCCAGAAGCAGGCCAGCCACGTTGCTGCAGGCAATAAGCCAGACGATGGCCACCGCAATCTCGAGGGCCAGAAGCGCAGGCTGGACATCGCGCACCAGGTCATCGCGGAGGCGCACAAGGCGGATTCGGTTGGGCTTGTCGCTCTTTACAAATCGCGAATGCACACGTGCCAGCACGCTTGCAAAGGCCTCGGGCCGGACGCCGGCGTGCAGACGAACAATAGGACCCAACGGTGACCCGTAGGGATCATCGGGCTTGGGGACCAGGGCACTGCGCTCGACCGGCACCCAGACTTCCGCGCGGGTGTCGTCGAGGGGATAGCGGAATTGCTTGGGCATGACCCCCATGACGCTATACGCAGTTGCGCCGATGTGTACCGTTTTTCCCAACACGTTGCGATTGCCCGCGAAACTGCGCTGCCATGTGTCGTAACTTAACAGCACGACATTGGGATGGTCCGAGATTGTTTCGTTCGGCAGAAAGCCGCGACCGATGATTGGCTCGACACCCAGCAGAGTAAATAGATTGGGACTCACTGTTACCGAGGAGATCATCTCCGCGCCGGCAGGAGCGTCAATGATATTTACATAGTTCCAGGCAAACGCAATATCGTCAATGTTCGTGGTTGCCTGCTGCCATTGCGTGATCTCGGGGTAGGAGGCTGCGAAAAGGTCGTCGCCTTTAGCGGTGCTCTCAGCGACGTAAAACAGTTGGCGGTCGGCCCGAAACGGCAACGGCTTCATCAGAACGCCATAACTGATAGTGAACATGGCCGTGACGGTGCCGATGCCGAGGGCAAGAACCAGTGTGGTGAAGATGGCATACGCTGGTGCACGCCGGAACTGCCTGGCGGCGAAGCGCACATCTTCGCGGAAACTTCCGATCGACGCAACGATGTAGCTCAAGGGCCCGACCTCCATTTTGAAGCTAATGTTATGCTTCTTTGCCCCCGAATCGGAGGCCTGCAGTCTTCTCTGCAACACAGACCGGCGGTGTGGTTGCCCGTCAAGATCGATGGGCAAACGCAGCAGATGGACCAGCAGTTGAATCGTCCTCATCCCCAAGGTCCATGGCTGCGATAAGACCTGAATTCAGAGTGAATGCGTGGAGAACGTCGCTGTCCGATAGGACATCCCCTTGAAGGCTTTTGACGAGTTGGTGCACCCTGACGCGGACTTTGCCACTACCGTTCTCGGTGATTTCCAGCGGTTCGACATGGGGATCGAACTCGCCCCATTGTCGAGTCCAATAGGCGCGGATCTCTTCTTTTCCGATAACCTTGCCGCCCTCTGAAGCCTTGGGCCAGCTCACGCCTTCGGTCATCAGTGCCAATGCACCGTCGATATCCCGCCGGTTAAATGCGGAATACGCCTGCTCAATGAGGGCCTTCGTGTTTGTCATACAACCTCCTATGGCGTTTGCTTATTTCGGTGTTTGTCTCCGATCATCTCCGGCGAGCTCCGATCATTCTGTCCCGCCTGCCGCGAAAACGAATTCATCCGCAGCATCATGCCTGATCCGGAGTCCCGTGACTCAGCTGCTCGATCCACGCCGCCATCGTTTCCTTCGGTTCGCCCTGCGCCGCATTCGCAACGTTCTCCCACGCTTCCCATTCCGCCAGTCGCTCTCGATACGCGGCGCGTGCTCTCGGCAGAATCGTGTTGCCCAGTCCGAGTCGCAGCGGCGGATCGTTCGTGTCCACAAGCTTCAGGACGGCCTCCGCAGTCGCCTCCGGGTCGCCGCGTTCCAGGTTGGCAAGGCGCGTCAGAAACTGTTTCCGGAACTCGGCGTATGGTTCCAGAGCATCTGCGATCTGTGCAGATTTGCCGAAGTCGGTCGCGTACGCTCCAGGCTCAACCAGCGTCACCTTGATGCCGAAGGGTCTCAACTCCTGCGCCAGGCTTTCGTGCAGAGCTTCCACTGCCCATTTCGTGGCACAGTAGAAGCCGATGAGCGGCAGCGCCGTAATCCCAAGACCGCTCGAAACCCCGAGGATGTGTCCGTTCCCTTGCTTCCGCAGCAGAGGCAGGGCCGATCGCAACACCCGAACCATCCCGATGTAGTTCGCGTCGAACAAGTCGCGGATCTGTTCGTCGCTCGCCTCCTCTGTAGCCGCGAAAAGGCTCGTGCCGGCATTGTTCACAAGAACATCCAGCCTGCCGAAATGCTTGAACGCCTGCTGAACGACCTGGGGCACCTGCTCCGCATTGGTCACGTCGAGGGCCATTGGCAGGACCGCGTCTCCGAAACGCTCTTTAAGGTCCGCGATGTCTTTGAGCCTTCGCGCCGTGGCCGTGACCTTATCTCCACGCTTGAGTGCGGCCTCGGCCCAGATGCGGCCAAAACCGCGAGAAGCGCCTGTGATGAACCATGTCTTCTCCATATTGATTCCTCTCAAATTGGCTGAGTTGCGTTTGGTTGGTACGCAGTGTCGTTGTGCCTTTGCTCAGGCCTGCGCATAACGCATATTTCCAAGATCGGTGAGGAGGTCAGGGCCAGTCGGGTTCCAACCCAGCTTGGCTCGGGTCTGCGCACTGGAAATGTGAGCGTCCCGTCCAGCGAAGAACCCGAGGAAGCCGAAATGTCCTTCGGCCTGTTCCGGTGAGATAGAAATGACAGGCACGTTGAGGCCGCGGCCGATGGCGGTGGCAATGTCTTTCAACGGCACCCCCTCTTCTGCGACTGCGTGGTACCGGGCTCCCGCGGTGAACTTGTCCACAGCGAGCCGGTAGAGACGGGCGACATCTGTTACGTGCGCTGCAGGCCAGCGATTGAGTCCATCGCCGACGTATGCCGAGACTCCCTTCGCGCGTGCTATCGCAATCAGGGGAGTGATGAGTCCCTGCTTTTCCGTGTCGTGGACTTGCGGTAAGCGCATCACCGAGGCATGCACGCCGCGCTCCAAGAGCGCAAGAGCGGTCACCTCGGATACGCGGGGCAGGGATGGAGAAGAAAGCGGCGGATCGTCCTCCGTGGCGGCGCGCCCCTGAGCCACTGCGACTCCGGAGCTGACAATAAACGGACGGCTGGAACCCTGGAGCACGGCGCCGATGGCTTCGATCGCACGTTTGTCGAGTTCGCAGCTTTCCGCAAACTTCGTCCAGTCGTGCCGGAAAGCGACGTGAAGGACGGCATCGGACGCAGCGGCGCCGCTACGGAGGCTTTCCAGGTCCTCCAGATCGCCGCGATGGACTTCAGCGCCAGCTGCGACCAGAGACTGGGCGCCCGCATCGCTGCGTGCAAGACCGAGCACCTGGTGACCTGCGCCGATCAGTTCCGGGACAATCCTGGAACCGATGAATCCTGTTGCACCTGTCACGAAAACACGCATAGGGATCTCCTTTACTTCCTTACAGTTCGAATTGACAAAAAGCAGCCGCCCCGATTAAATCGGAGACAGTCTCCGAGTGAGTAGATAATCGGAGATAGTCTCCGGTTGCAATATATTTTGGAGATGATGAAGAAACGCACGCAACCCGTCCCGCGAAAGCCGCGATCCGACGCGCAGCGGAACCGCGAGCGAATTCTCGAAGTGGCGAAGGGGGCTTTTACGCGCCACGGCGCGGCTACCAGTCTGGACGACATCGCGAAGCAGGCGGGTGTTGGAGCCGGTACCTTGTATCGCCATTTCCCTACACGGGATGCATTGATCGAAGCGGTCTACCGGAGCGAGGTGGAAAAGCTGGCAGCGGCAGCGCACGGCTTCGCTGCCGCGATGTCCCCGGTCGAGGCCCTGCGCGCCTGGTTGCTGCTGTTCGTCGACTACATCGCGGCCAAGCACATCATTGCGCCCGCTCTCAACAGCGTTGCCGGAGGCCCTTCCAGGCTCTATGAGGGTTCTCGCAGCCTGGTTCAGGGAGCAATCGACGAACTGGTGAAGCGCGCTAAAAAGAGCGGCGACGTGCGAAGAGACGTTGACGCCTCTGATCTGCTTCGGGCGTTGATCGGCCTCTCCTATGTGGCCTCCGGCGCTGATTGGCAGCAAAGCGCCAGGAGACTCGTAGACATCCTCATAGCCGGTTCGAGGCCGCTTGAATAGAGCCTTTTCAATCCATCCTCCGAACAGACGTGAATCGTTCGGAGAGGAATGCCCCGATCCGCTGAAGTGCCTGCGTCGAGGCGCTCAGCTGGCCCACTGATCCCGGGAAGCCGTGGACCATGCCTTCCCAGATATCGAGTTGTGCATCCACTCCGGCCGCTAGAGCCCGCTCGACAAAACGGACCGAGTCATCGAGCAGCACTTCGTGATCACCGACGTGCACGCGAATCGGCGGAAGGCCGGTCAGGTCCGCGCGAAGTGGCGCAGTGCCACGCGCCTATCGTGTGCAATGCGCCTGATCTGCTTCTTGTTTGCTATTTCGCGACGGCGCGGGCACGCGGGTTTGGAAGTTTTACTATGCGTGCCGGCCAGTGGCCAGCTCTCGCCCGGAATGATCCACTCCATATCTTCGGCGGACAACGCCAGCAGACCCTGCTTATCGCGGCGTCCGAGTGCTGCAAGAAAATTCTTCACGACTTCGACATTTTGCTGTGTGCTCATCGAAATCTCCTTTTCCCTGACATCAGCGCGTATCCGACCGAATCGAGCATTTTGGAATAGCGCTTCTCGTGCCAGATCACACGGTCATTGATCGATTACTGCTTCTCTTTGAACAGATCCTGGAAGATCAGTGGCCCCCAAACGCGGTCGCGTGCGTGCACCAGAGCGCCACCTTCGTTGAGCTTTCCCAGCTTGACGGGTGCGAACCCGAGCTGCTTGGCCAAATCCGCCACGGGAGCGATCGCGTCCTCGTCGTCGCTCGAGAGAAAGACGACCCGATGGCTCCCTCGGACGATTGGATCGGCAGCCAGGTTGGCCGCAGGCAGGTGATTGAAGCCTTTCACGAGCTTGGCGCCGGTGAACGACTTCGCAACGAAGGCGGAGGACACCAGACCATCCACATCCTCAGATGGAACTAACGCGTTCATCGCATCGATGACCGTCTTGCCCTTCCAACTGGGAAGCACTTTCGCAACCTCGCGATGTTCTCCGAATGGCACTGCCAAAATGATTGTGTCGGCCTCGAGTGCATCTCGCAGCGACTTGGCGATGACTGTAGGTCCAATCGCCCGAGCCTGCGGCTCCAACTCCTCGGGCGGGCGATGGCTCGCAACAGTCACGTTGATGTGCTTACGGGTGAAGGCGCTGGCGAGAGCCTGGCCTATCTTGCCGAATCCTACAATTGAATAGCTCATGCTACTTCTCCGATCTGTGGTGATGAGAATTTCAGCTTTCCGGGGCGCATTGCGTACAGAAAATAGATTTCTCGGACCCTGAACGAGAACTGCTCAGCCGTCTAAATGTTTTGTCTATTCGTCCATTTATGAGGCCACATGGGTCAGACCTGGGCCATGCCTCCATCGACGGCGAGATCCACACCGGTGATGTAAGAACTTTGATCCGAGGCGAGGAACACGACTGCTGCCGCAATTTCCTCAGGCATGCCTCTGCGACCCATTGGGATCTGCGTGGTGAACTGTGCCGCCGCTTGTTCGGCCTGTTCAGGGGAAAGGCCCGTCGTTGTCGCCAAGGCCGGGGTATCGGTTGGTCCGGGGCTCATCGAATTCACGCGGATCCTGCGGTCTTTCAGCTCGAGAGTCCAGGCGCGCGCGAAGTTTCGCACGGCCGCCTTACTCGCGGCATAGACGCTAAACCCAGGGAGCCCCAAAACGTTCGAGACCGAAGAGTTCAGGATGATCGAGCCGCCGTCGTTGAAGAGGGGAAGGGCCTTCTGCACCGTAAAGAACAGCCCCTTCACATTCACGTCGAAGGTCTGATCAAAATGTGCCTCAGTAGCCACGGCAAGCGGTGCGATTGTACCCGCGCCCGCGTTCGCGAAGAGAACGTCGATGTGACCATGTTTCTCTTTCACGACGGCATAGAGCCGGTCCAGATCTTCCAAGCGCGACACGTCACCCGCGACCGTCGTGACGGTTCCCTTGATGAAAGCTGCGGCATCTTTCAGCTCCTTCTCACGTCGACCAGCGATTACCACATGCGCGCCTTCTTCAACGAAGCGCTTGGCTGTGGCCAAGCCAATCCCGCTGCTTCCGCCAGTGATTACCGCAACTTTGCCCGTCAATTTCTGTCCATGGTTATTGCTCATATGTTTTCTCCTTTGCGTCTTCGTTGTCTTTATAGGTTGAATTTGCTCTCGGGCGTATTGCGTTAGATTTGCGCCAGGCCGCCGTCAACAGCGAGCTCGCTGGCAGTCATGAAGCTGCTATCGTCCGACGCAAGAAAGGCCGCCGCCGCCCCGATCTCCGCGGGATCGGCCATGCGCTGGAGCGGAGTCATCGAGGCGTAGACCTTTTGGCCCTCCTCGCCTAGCGCTGCCTTCGCGAGTTCGGTCGCAGTCGCCCCGGGCGACAGTACGTTCACCCGAATGCCCGTGCCCTTCAGCTCTTCCGCCCAAGTCCGCGCGAGGTTGCGCACTGCCGCCTTGCTCGCGCTGTAGACGCTCATGCCCGGGGCGCCCGTGGTACCGGCGCTCGAGCCCGTCAGAATGATCGAACCGCCATTTCTCATCAGCGGCAGCGCCTTCTGGACCGTGAAGATCGTACCCTTCACATTCGTGTCGAAGGTCTCGTCAATGTGCTCGGCGGTGATCTTGCCGAGCGAAAGCGGGCTCCCTGCCCCGGCATTGGCGAAGACGATGTCGAGAGTTCCGCGCTCGGCCTTCACCGCCGCGTAGAGTCGGTCGAGGTCGGCCAGATCAGAAATCGAGCCCTTGACCGCGCGGGCTTGGGGCCCGAGTTCGGCCACCGCGGCGTCGAGCTCTGCTGGTCGGCGGCCGAAGATGAAGACCACGGCGCCTTCTTCGATGAAGCGCTTCGCTGCGGCGCGGCCAATGCCGGTAGCCCCACCCGTGATGACCGCAACCTTTCCCTCAAGCTTTCCCATAATTGCTCCCTTCAAATTCGGTACAGTAGACTAGATTCTCTGGTGTCGTACGAGAATTGCCCAGAAGTCCAAAGTTCTTGTCCATTCGTCCAGTTGTGTGAGGCAAAGTTGGACCCGATAACAGACATCTTTAGAACGATGCACGTTACCGCTTTCGGTCTGCACCGGCTCGAAGCTACAGCCCCGTGGGGCGTGAGACAGGGAAATCAGAGAGAAGAAGAAGTCACGTCCTCCGGCAAGAAGGTGCCACCCTCAGATCTGGCGCACTTCGCCATGCTGTCGCGGGGCAACTGCTGGCTGAGTGTCGATGGGATTCCGGAGCCGATCCCCCTCACCGGTGGTGATTGCTTTCTGGTGGCCAAGGGGACGTCGATTGTTTTGCGCGACAGCCCGCGAACACGTCCAAGGTCAACCTTCCGCGAGATCGGAGCCAAAGCCAACGGCAATGTCGTTCTTCATGGAGGCGGTGGCGCACCGACAACAATCGTCTGTGGTTCCTTGAGTTTTGATCGCGCCAGCTTGAAGCCCATCACTCAGTTATTGCCGAGCTTCATTCTGATGAAGTCCGATGAGGCACGCACATTTGCTCTTCACAACACAGTGCAGGCGCTCGCTTCGGAAATGGCAGAACAGTCGCCGGGATCGGAAGTCGTCTCCACCCGGCTCGCTGAGGTTCTGTTTATCCAGGTACTCCGGGCGCATATCGCTTCGGGATCGGAACGCGACAAGGGATGGCTGGGTGCGATCTTTGATCCTCAAATCGGCACGGCCTTGAGCGCTGTTCACAATTGCGTGGACTCACCTTGGACGGTCGAATCGATTGCCACAGCAGCCGGAATGTCACGCTCCGCATTCGCAGCACGCTTTAAAGAGCTACTCGGACAAACGCCACTGGAATACGTGACCGAGTGGCGGATGCTTAAGGCGATCCAGCTACTCGAAGAGCGTGACAAGAAGCTCATCGACGTCGCCCGCTCGGTGGGTTACGAGTCCGACGCTGCGTTCAGTAAGACGTTCAAGCGACTAGTCGGGGCCAGCCCC
>Ga0209579_10000574_pt1 | contig 35463 bp, 29 predicted proteins | sample Coa_R1_2_FD_187152 | JGI IMG/M metagenome (GOLD analysis project Ga0209579, IMG submission 187152) | Surface soil microbial communities from Centralia Pennsylvania, which are recovering from an underground coalmine fire - Coalmine... | ecosystem: Environmental > Terrestrial > Soil >...
CTTTGCCGCCCTCGGACCGACGGTTGACACCGACGAGGCGGCGTTCGACGAGCTGTTCCAGATCAACGTCAAGGCGCCGTTCTTCCTGACCGCCGCGCTCGCCCCGAAGATCGCCGCCCGCGGCGGCGGATCGATCATCAACGTCTCAACAATGGTCGCGAGCTACGGCCAGCCAGGCATTGCTACCTATGGCGCGTCGCGCGCGTCGATCGAGCTGCTTACCAAGGCGTGGGCCGCCGAATACGGGCCCCAGAACATCCGCGTCAACGCGGTCGCTCCCGGTCCGACGTTGACCCCGGCAGTGGAGCCGAGGTTGGCGATGGCCACTGAGTTCGCCAAGACGATTCCGCTCGGTCGGCTCGCTGCCGTGCACGAGCTGTCCGACGTCATCACGTTCCTCGCGACCCCGGCGGCCGGCTACATCAACGGCGCGATCATCCACGTCGACGGCGGCCGCACCGCGATCTGAGACGAGACAAGACGATCCTCGTCACCACCCCCAGCGACGTTCGGACACGAGGCCACCCGGCTGCTGGCTCACGATCCTGCTCCGCCCGCAACCACGTCCGTGGTCAGGATCGCTTCTGTGCTCAGGGCGTCGCCGGAGCGCACGATCGCAAAGGCGACATCGCACTCGTCCGAATCGGCGCAGGCGGGAGTTGCCGTTCCCCCATGAGCCGCCCGAACGATCGGACCAAGAGCGAAGTGCCCGCCCCTCGGCACTCGGGACGCCGATTGAGGCCGAGACGATGCCGCCGGTCGGCTCTGCCACAACGACAAAGGCCACCTTGCGATGGCCCTTGAGGTCTCGGACGGCCGGTTTGCGGGGCTTTCCCAAACTCCACGCCTTGGCAGCGACGGAGGTGGCACCTACAGCAAGACATCTCGGGTTCGACGTGCACCGCCGCTTTCGCGGTCAGCGGCATTCCCGACTGGACGATCGAGGTCCGGGCGCACGACGCGGCCGGCTAGGCCCGTGGTCGACGCCGTATACGCTGGGCGGCGCCTGACCTACAGTCCTAGCCGGCGCGGCACTACTGCAACGAGCGCTTCGTCGCCGTCAAGCGCACCAAGGGTCGCTCAGGATCTCCGGCGCTTGACCGGCTCAGTCGATGGAAGCTTGGCAGAGACAGGACCTCCTGGCTCGAGCTCGCTGCCGTTGCCGGCCGGGAGCGCCTGGTCCGTTACCGGGGGAAGCGACGCTTCGCTCTTGATGGTTGGCGCGTCGGGCGACCCCTCGGTGGCCGACCCCTTGCCCATCGCATCGAGGACGGGCTTGACCAGGTCGATCGGCATCGGAAAGACCACCGTCGAGTTCTGGGTCGCGCCGATCTCCCGCAGGGTCTGGAGGTAACGGAGCTGAAGCGTCGTTGGGTTGCGGCTGATCACCTCGGCCGCCTCGGCCAGCTTGGTCGCCGCCTGCGCCTCGCCTTCGGCGTTGATTATCTTGGCTCGCCGCTCGCGCTCGGCCTCGGCTTGGCGGGCAATCGCATGTTGCATCGCCTGCGGGATTTCGACGTCCTTGATCTCGACCGTCGTGACCTTGATCCCCCAGGGCTCGGTCTGGGCATCGATCACGTGCTGGAGCTCATCGTTCAGGCGCTCGCGCCCGGACAGCAGCGTGTCCAGGTCAGCGCCGCCAAGGACCGAGCGCAACGACGTCTGCGAGATCTGGAGGGTGGCCTGGTCGTAGCTCTCGACCTGGGTCACAGCGTTGCTGGGATCGACCACGCGGTAGTAGGCCACGGCGGTAACCCGTGCCGGAACGTTGTCGCGGGTGATGATCTCCTGGGCCGGGACGGTCAGGGTCACGGTACGCAGGCTGACCCGCACCAACCGGTCGATGGTGGGAACCAGCAGTACCAGCCCGGGCCCGCGCTGCTCCATCAGCCGGCCAAGCCGGAACACCACCCCGCGCTCGTATTCGCGCAGAACCCGAACCGACGCGGCGGCCCCCGCCAGAGCGATCACGAGGAGGACGACAAGGACGATCACGATGGCTTCGATCACCCGAGCCTCCTCATCTGACCAGCTCCCACTCCTCGGCCCGACGTACGCAGAGGGTCAGTCCGTCGAGCCGCTCCACGACAACAGGATCACCCTCGTGGAGCTCGCCGCTCTCCTCGTCGCCCCACGAGTGGCGAGCCTGCCAGAGCGCGCCATCGACAAGGACTTTGCCTGACGGCTCCTCCCAGCGCCGCACGACTCCAACCTTCCCAAAGAGGCCCTCGGTACCCGCCCGGATTCGCCGCTGGCGCACTGCGCGCCCCTTGCCGACTGAAACCGCGAGCAGCCCCCCGGCGCCGGCCACGAGCACAAGCGCCGCCAGCGCGGCCACGAGGACACCGCCGCCGAGTCCGGCCACGGCCAGAGCCGCGCCCGTCCCAAGCGCGACCACGCCGGGACCACCGAGCATGCCCAAGCGCGGGACGTGCGCCTCAATCGCGATCAGCACCGCGCCCGCCACAAGGAGCGATACGCCCAGCGCTGTCATAGACAAATCGTACCCCTCAGCCGTTGCGGGGCCGCGCCTCTGAAGGAGGTGGATGCGGTCGATGTCCCGGTCCGCTAAGCCTCTCGCGTCCGTGTGGACGGAGCAGCAGTACCTAGTCGCCCGGATAGGACCGGGACCAATGAGATTGCGCCAACCTACCTCCAGCACCCCGCGACGCGATCGTAGGGTGCAAGCCGCCGCTCGCCGATCACCCTGCCTTGCTGCACGCAGATGCGGAACCAGGTGATGCTGTCATCCCGTGTTTTGTTGGAACGCGGGTTGCCCATGCCTCGCACCGGATACTCGAATAGGAGGATCAAACCTTGCGGGCCTGGCACTGAGTTCGAGCCAACCGCCCCATTGATGTAAAAGCCGCTTGATCCTTCCCCGTCGAGCAGCCGAAGCACTCCATTCTCGGTCATACCCATCCGAACACCGCGAAGCTGTGTTTCGGTGACGAATGGGTCTCCCCACTCGTCGGCACGAGGCAGGCGTCTCGCCGTGTGGCCGCCACTGCGCTGTTGCAGCGCAACGACGATTAGCAGAGCCACGAGACCCACGAGCGCGAGCTTTCGCCCCGACACGGCTCCGGTCAGGATATGCCGAACTGCCCCCATTTTCAGGAACCGATCAAACCGGATAGAGGCACGACTGAGACCAGTACCTGGCCCCGGTCCTCGGCCTTGAAAAGAACCTCCGGGCGATGTTGGTCGAACCCGGAGGCAAGTCACGGCCCGCGCTAAAGACGGCGCCGTGCAGCGGCGTCGAGAAGGTCAGTGCCGGCCAGATGACCCTGCCGATTGTTTAGCGGGAGGTTGCCCGCTAACTTTCCGTCGCCTGGCCTGGCGCGTCGGGGCGACGTGGCGGTTGGGCGCGGTCGTCGCATGAGAAGGACCGTGCACGGGGCCGTGGAATTGGGTTGCGTCCTGACGAGGCTTTACCGGTCGGACGTCAGGGTTGGGTCAGATCGTTGGAAGCGGCTTTGTGGAGTGCCTCTGGCGGCTCAACATGTCACCAGCCGCGAGCAACTCCCGGACGCGCTCGCCACCTCCTAAGAGCCACACGCGAAACGAGACCACAGTGAGCAACCACCGGCGCCGTGCAGATTCGACTCCGAGCCGAAGGCCCAGCGAGCTCGGCCGGCGCCGGCTTCCTTCTCGGATACCCCGGGAAAGGAGACCAGCTCCGTCGCTGACTGAAGCGGGCCGACCAGTCAACCCGACTAAGGTCTAGCCGCGTGAAGTACCAGGTGCCATCCGGCCGTCTTGCGTGTAGTCCCCCAGCCCGGGAAGCACGCGGACTAGCATGAAGGCACGGGCACGGCCGACTTGAGCCGACAGCACCCTCTATGGCGGACCTTCGGGCATTTGCACCAGAACCCGAAGGTCGGTCACAGAAACCTGCGGCTTTGCGGGACGTTTCACGCCGCGCTCCGCCGACTTCAGAAGAGCATCTAACTGGGAAACGTTAGATCCCGATCTTCCAGTCACACAGGAGAGCAAAAGGGCCAGCAATTGCTGGCCTTTTCGATAGCGGGGGCGGGATTCGAACCCGCGACCTTCGGGTTATGAGGGGGAGGCTTCGGCGGGGTGGCTTAGCTGCTCATTCGCAGGGATTTTATGATCTTGCGTAAGGCCTCTTGAGGTTGAGTGTCGCCATCGTGTTAGACGGTTTCTTAGACGTAATCGTTAACACCCGAGCTCAGAGCGCGTCTGTCGCCGATACACGAGGGATTGGCGGCCATCAGAGTTGTAAGGTCGATCGCCGACCGGCGACCATCAGCCTTGCCGAGCCGCTCGAACGTGGACGATCACGGTAACGAAACCTCATCCCTTCGGAAGAAGTGTGTACTGGTAGCGGGCGCCTGTCCGGGGTTAATAGCGGACTTACACCGCGTGCATACTTAGCGAGTCCACGGCCTGCTCGAGCACGCGATCCATCAGGTCCAGCTCGTCGTCGCGCCAGATCAGCGGTGGGCTTATCTGAATCTCGCCGCCCACAAGCGCGCGCGTGAGGGCGCCGTTCTTACGCAACGCGGCGCTGAAGTCTGCGGGGAGCGTGGGCTTGCGATCGAGCGCTTCGGAGGAAAGTCGCAGCGAGGCAAAGGCACCCAGACCGGAACGCACTTCAGCGATCAGATCGTGCTCCGTCAGGGGCGAAAGACGGTGAGCGAGCTCACGCTCGAGAAGCCGGGAGCGCGCGAGCAGTTCCTCCCGCTCGATGATGTCGAGGTTGGCCAGGGCAACCGCGCAGGCGGTGGCGTGGCCCGAGTATGTGTAGCCATGGCGCCACGGGCCGACCGTTCCGTCGTAAAAGGGTGTGCTGACCCGTGGGCTGGCGATGACAGCACCGAGTGGAAGGTAACCCGAGGTGATTCCCTTCGCGCAGGCGACCAGGTCGGGTTTGATGCGGAGTCGGGTGCACCCGAACCATTCGCCGAGCCTCCCGAAGCCGGTGATGACCTCATCTGCGAGGAGCAGCGCGCCTGTCTGTTCGCAGATTTCCTGAACACCCTCCAGGTAGCCGTCGGGCGGCGCGAGGACTCCTCCTACTCCGATGACCGGCTCAAGCAGGATGGCCGCTATCGAGTCGGAACCGATCTCGTCGATGGTTCGCTCGAGCTCGGTCAAGGAGTCCCATCGGACATGGCGCACGTTATCCAGCAGATCGCCGTATCCATCGCGCATTGGCTTGATCCCGACCAAGCTCGTCCCGCCCAGGTGCATGCCGTGGTAGGCCCCGGTCCGTCCGATCAACGCCGTCCGGTTCGGCTCGCCGACGGCTTGCCAGAAGCGCTTGACGATCTTGATCGCGGTGTCGATCGAGTCTGAGCCCCCGCTGGTGAAGAACACCACCGCATCGCTCATGGGCGCTAGCAAGGCAACCCTTTCGGCAAGCTCCGCAGCTGGCTGGTTGCTCAGGTCGGTGAACGTTGAGTAGGTCTCGAGCTTCGCCATCTGCTCGGCTGCCGCTTCGGCCAGTTCGACTCGGCCATGGCCAACGAGGCAGTACCACAGGCTTGCGGAAAGGTCGAGGTAGCGTCGATCGTCTTCGTCAAACACATATGAGCCTTCTCCGCGCGCGATCATGAGCTCACCCTGCTCGGCGACGGACTTCATGTCGGCGTAGGAGTGCCAGAAGCGCGGACCGGCGGGCATCGTCAACTCGCCTTCCCCCACGTCGCACCTGCTGCCGCGGTAGCCGTGAGCTCGTCCTCAAGCAGTTGCTCGCCGGTCAGCTCGGCACGGACGATGCGTGTCCCTCGCACCATCGCCTGGAGCTTCTTGCGGGCGACCACCCGGCTGCGGAAGCTGCCCATGCCACAGTCGGAAGAAACGCAGAGTCGCTCTGGCGAGACCACCTCGAGCGCGGCGCGAATCCAGGCCGCTATCTGCTGCGGGTCCTCAGCCGGGGTTCGCTGCACGTCGATCACGCCGACGCCGAGATCCTTGTCGGGCGGCCACTCTCGGAGGTGCTTGATCTCGGCGAAATCACGCGCCGCCTGCTGAAGATGGATTTGCTCGCAGTCGAGTTCACGCAGCAGCGGCACAAGGCGCTCGGCCTGGGCCTCGCCGATCGCCGACTGGCCCTCGTTGAGCACGTAACAGATGTGCACCACACGGTACGCGTCGACCCCTTCGAACGCGAGGTTGATCGCCTCGACCATCCATGATTCTCCCTCGTAGAAACCGAGTGGCTCAGCGAGTTGAATCAGATCGACGCCTCGACCTGCGAGGTCCTTCATCTCCTGGTTGAGCGCGCGGGCAAGGTCGAGAGCGAGTGCCCTGCGGTCGTGGTAGTGCCGGTCGGTCGACAGGTCTGAGAGGACGACCGGCCCCCAGCCGAGATTGTGCTTGAACGGGGCATCAGTCGCGGCCCGCACGGCCTCAGCGATCGGCTTGGCGATCGGGCGCACCCAGCTAATGGGGCCCGCCACGGTGGGCATGTAGACGGGCGTATCGCCATCGTTTCCGGCAATCGGCTCACCGAACGGTTCGTATCCGTCGAGCCGGCTGGGCACGTAGTGGTGAAGCTCCGAGAACTCGTAGGCCGTCTCGGTCTCGTAATGCTGCTGCCCGTCGCTGACGATGTCGAGCCCGGCGTCGAGCTGGTCCTTGGTGGCGATCGCAACCGCGTCGTGGAACGTCTCGCGCATCCAGTAGCTCGGGAACTCCGGAGCATCGGCTCCCCAGGTGAACACCTTCGTTCCCTGCATGAAGAGCGGGCGCGGATACGCGCCAACGATCGTCGTTGGTAGCAGCACTTCAACGTCGCGAACCTTCATCGCCGACTCCTAACGTGGATGCCTGACCACTCGGCGCTCACCCTATGCCCGCGCCGCCGGTTGGTCATTAGCGGGCGGAGAGCAAGTCGCGCGGGAATTTTGAGCCCGGGGACCAATCGGGGAACCTCACCTCGCAGCAAGAATCGCCTCGGCCGTCCGCCTGGCCATCGCCATCGTGGTCAGCATCGGATTGACCCCGAGGGCCTCCGGAAAGCCACTCGCGTCAGCGATCCAGATGCCGGGTGCTCCGTAGACCTCGCCCTGAGGATCGGCTACGGCACCTGCGGGATCGGAGCCGAGCCGACACGACCCCATTTGGTGCAGCGAGAAGAGCGCACGGTCTCCCGGCACCGCTGGGCCCAACCCCTCGACAAACCTCTTGAATGACTGGCCCTGCCTCCAACCGGTGCGGCAGGTGTGTGCGGTGATCAGGTCGCGGGCCCCCGCGGCGTGGAGGATCCTGGCCAGAGCGACGGTGGCGAGGCCTATGTTCCGCCGGTCCACCGGGTCGCGCAGCGGATATCGGACCCGCACGTCGCCCCGATCTCCGAGCGTGACCCGACCGCCGCCGTGGTCACGCACGAAGCCGATCAACTGGGCCGCGTGGCCGAGGCGTCCCATGAGCCGAGCGTGGTCACGGCCCGAGTGCCACGGGAGGGCCGCGGCCAGAAGGCCTGGACGAAACTGCGTCGCCTCGAGGACGATCCCGAACCCGTCCTCAAGTTCGGCCAACGCCTCGCAGATCAAACTCTGTGGCGGTCCCCACCACGGGTCCTGGCGTTCGGCGAAGAACCCGATCACGAAGGTCGAGGGATGAAGCCGGAGGTGGGTGCCGGCGACAGCGCTGGCGATGCCCGAGCGCAACAACAGGGCCGGGGAGTCCAGAGCGCCCGCGCCCAACGCGACGTGCCGACATCGGACCGAGAGGGCGCCCTGCCGTCGCTGTGCCTCAACCCGCCAGCCACCAGCTGGAAGGCGGCGCAGCGACCTGGCGGTGCAGCCGGTGGCGATGCGAACTCCCGCTTCCGTCGCACCGGCCAGAAAGCTGACCGCGGCGGAGTTCTTCGCGCCGGATCGATCACCGAACCCGGTGAAGCCGTCGTACGCCGGGACGTAGTAGGAGCGGTCGACGTTGCGCGGCATTGGTCGGACAGTCAGCTCCAACGCCTGGCATCCGTCCAGCAGCCTGCGGTTCGGCCCGTTCAGATCGCTGCACCGGCAGTTCACATCGAGTCTCTGGCGAACCGCATCGAGGTGGCGGTCAAAATCGGCGTCGGCAATTCCCCGTAGGCCATGGCCGTGCTCCCACGTCTGACGCACACGCGCGGGCGGGTCGGGACACGAGCACCAGTTCACGACCGTGCCGCCGCCAACACACGATCCGGCCATCAGGCCAATGTGATCATCCTGGCTTCGCAGGACACCGCCGCCCCGGAACATCCGCCTGTAGGCCGAGAGTTCGAGTCCGTCAACGTCGGCCGGACGAACCACTTCGCCGCGCTCGAGCACGATCACCTCAAGACCCGCCTCGGCAAGCGTCGCCGCCGCCACCGCTCCCCCCGCTCCGGACCCGACCACACACACATCGGCATACGCCGTCGTAGCCCCGACAGCCGGCTGCCGCGTCTTTCGCGGTCCCCGGTCCGGCCCAGGCACGATCTTCGGGGGGCCCGGATATCCGATTCGCTGCCACAGTGGGTTCGGCCGACCACGTTCAGCCGACCCGTACGCCAGGGCCACGTAACCTCGTACCACCGCCCGCGCTGCTCGCCCATCCGCGCTTCTGGCCTGCACGAGCTCGCGTAGGACCCGCTCGCGATTGCTGCGCCCCATGTGAGACCAACCGCGCTCCCGGAGGCGACGGAACAGACGACGCACGGCCTCGTGCGGCAATGCCTCGACGCCCGGCGGCATCGAGTGTCCCGGGACGAGAACGTCGCCGAGTTCGGCCATCAAACCTTCGCCAGACTCCGGCCCGCGCCGCGCGCGCTGGATCTGAGTGGTCACGGCAGAGGCAGCGCGAGAAGCCGCGGTTCGCTCATCGCGTCCATTGCCCACCGGACACCCTCGCGGCCGGCCCCCGAGTCCTTGCTACCCCCGTAGGGCATATGGACGGCACGAAAGAACGGGGCGTCGTTGACGATCACCGCGCCGCACTCGAGCCGCTCATGGGCCTGCATGACGCGGTCGAGCCGCTCCGTGAACACCGCGGCCTGCAGGCCGAAACGGGTGGAGTTCGCGAGCTCGATGCCCTCCTCAAACGACCGGTACGGCTCGATCACCGCGACTGGGCCGAACACCTCCTCGCTCCAGCAGCGCGCCGAGTGTCGTACCTCGGTCAGCACAGTTGGCGCGAGCATGGGGGGTTCCCCATCCCCGCCGGCAAGAACGCACGCTCCTCCCGCTCGTGCTTCACCGACCCACTCCGAAACCCGCTCTGCCGCCTCGGCCGAGATCAGCGGACCCACGTCGGTCTGCTCTGAGCTCGGATCCCCGCAAACCAACTCGTCGACGCGGTCGATGAACGCTTCAAGGAACTCGTCATAGCGCTCGTTCGCGACGAGCACTCTCTGGGTTGAGATGCACACCTGGCCCGCGTACGCGAAGGCACCGAAACACAACCGCCTCGCCGCATGCGCCATGTCCGCGTCCGGCTCGACGAGCGCGGCCGCGTTGCCACCAAGTTCGAGCGTCATGTGTTTCCTTGGGAGCGCGGAGCGCAGGCGCCATCCAACTGGCTCAGATCCGGTGAACGAGACGGCCCTGATCGATGCGTCGGCCGCCAGGTTGGCCGTATCGGGTCCGTCTAGGACCAGCACGGAGATGGCACCCGCCGGCCAATCCTCCTCGAGGAGGAGATGGGCGAGGTGGATCGCGGTCAGCGGAGTGCGTTCCGATGGCTTGATAATCACGGGATTGCCAACGGCGAGAGCAGGCGCGACCTTGTGAGCGACGAGGCTGAGGGGGAAGTTGAAGGGGGTGATGGCCAGGAGTGGCCCGACCGGAAAGCGCCGGATGAGGCCACCCGAGCGTCTGAACCCTTGCTCGGTGTCCAGGGGCGTCCACTCGCCTCCCCACCGCTTCGCCTCTTCGGCAGCCCAGCGAAATACGTACACAGCCCGCGACGCTTCGGCGCGAGCATCGCGGATCGGCTTGCCGGCCTCCGCGACGATCAGCTCAGCGAGTTGGTCGCGCTGGTCATCGAGTCGCGAGGCGATGCGCGAAAGTCGTTCAGATCTCTCCCAGGCTGACATTGCGGCGAGCTGTGGGACGGCCTCGCTGGCGCGGCGCAGCGCCAGTTCGATCATCGGGGCGGTGGGATGGCAGACAGCGCCCACGACGCTTCCGTCGAACGGACTCGTAACCTTCCTCAGCCTCCCCTCGGTGAAGAGCTCGCTGCCGATCGGCGTCGGGGTCGCTTCCGCCGTTAGCGCGGCTCTTGCCATCCCGGCTATCTCCCGGTCCCGTCGCCGACGACGATCCGGGCGTCAACCGCCACGGCAGCCCGCGGCATCGCGATGACCGGGTTGAGGTCGATCTCATCGATCTCCTCAACGCTGCTGATCAGGTCGCCAATTGCGGTCAGCGTGTCCGCGAGCGCTTCCAGACTTGCCGGGCTGCCGCCGCGGGCGCCTTTGAGCACGTCCGCGTATCCCAGCGACTCGATTGCTTCAAGCGCATCATCGTGCGTGAGCGGAGGCAGGCGAAAGACCACGTCACGCGTGAGTTCGACCAAGGTCCCGCCCAAGCCAACCGCAACGACGGGCCCGAACGTCGGGTCGCGGTATCCGCCCACGATGACCTCGATCCCCGTGAGCTGGGGCTGGATGAGGACTGCCGCAACGCCAGCGCGTCGGAGAAACTCGTCGGCGACCGCCGCCGCGGCTTCGGCGCTCTCGACGCCCGTCCGAACCCCACCGACATCGGACTTGTGCGTGATCGCTGGACTGACCAGCTTCAACACGACGGGTAAGCCGAGTTCGGCTGCGCTGCGGGCCGCAGCTGCGGGAGTTGTGCACACTCGCTGCGGCGAGACCTGGACTCCGTAGCGTGAGAGGAGCCGATCCGCCGTGACCGGATCGAGAATGCCTGGGGAAAGCATGTCCAGATCCGTGGGGCGGGGCACGCGCTCGCGGAGTTCCCGCGGTGAACCGGCCAGCCTGCCGTAGCGGCACGCGGCGGCGACGGCCCGCGCCGTGCGCTCCGGCCACTCGAAGCACGGGACGCGCGCAGACTGGAGGAGCTCCTTGTTCGCCCGGCCACGTGACGAGGCGACCCAGCAAGCGTAGATGGGGACGTCGAAGCCATCGGCAGCCAGAGCGCGGACCGCGTCGCGGACGGCGATTGTCACCTCGGGGTCGAGCGCGGCCCGGTGGAGAAGCACCGCGACCACGGCGTCGACCTCGCCGGAACGACCGAGAACCTCGATCGACCGGGCGTACAGCTCCGGGAAGCGACGCCACTCCGGCGTGACATCAACCGGGTTCGTGGCACTCGCGTGCCCGGGCAGAAATTCGCACAGCCGCTCCGCAAGCCGCTTGGAGAGCACCGGGACCTCTAACCCTTCGTCGGCAAGCAGGTCGGTCAGCTCAACCCCCGTGCCTCCCGAGTTGGTTATGACGGCGATCCGGTTCCCCTTCGGAGCGGCTTGCCAGTCGAGCGCCCGTGCGACATCGCTCATCTCGAGTCCGCTACGTGCGACGATCGCACCAGCCTGCGCGAATGCCGCTTGCCAGACGCCGTCGCGCGCCGCAAGGGCGGCCGTATGCGAGACCGCCGCGCGTTCTCCCGCCGGGCTGCGTCCAACCTTGGTTATGACGATCGGCTTGTGCGGGGTCGTCCTCCGGGCGATATCGAACCAGCGCCTACCACCCGTAATGGACTCGGCGAAGAGGCAAATGACGGAGGTCTCATCGTCGTCGGCCAAGAACTCGAGCACCTCGTCATCTTCGATGTCGGCTTTGTTGCCAGCCGCATAGACCTTGGAAAAGTGCAAGCACTCCTCCTCGCCGAGGCTGTAGATCGCCATCCCGTAGGCGCCCGACTGCGTCACCAGGCTGATGTCACCCGCTCCCGCCGGGGTTCCCAGGGCCATCGACGCGTTGAGGCCGACATGCGTATTGATGACGCCAAAGCAATTTGGCCCGACCAGCCTGACCCCGCCCCGTTTCGCAACCGCCGCCGCCTCCCGCTGCAGCTCTGCGCCCGCCTCGCCCAACTCAGCGAAGCCGCCGGAGATCACGATCGCGGCGGGGACCCCCCGTTCGGCTGCGTCCGCGAGCACACCCGGCACCGCCGGTGCCGGGACCACGATCACGGCTAGGTCGATCGCATCGGCGACCTCGCGCAGGCTGGAATAGGCGGGACGGCCGAACACCTCTGACTGGGTGAGGCTGACCGGGACCACATGGCCCTCGAAGCCTTCAAGGTTTCGCATGAAGGTCGTTCCCATCTTTCCCGGCGTATCTGAGGCGCCCACAACCGCGACGGACCGCGGCCTGAACACGGCCTCAAGCGCTGGTGAGGTCACCGCGCTCACCTGAGCTCGAACATCCTGGCCAGCTCGCGCGGCGCGAACTCGCGCTGGCGGACGCCGAGCGGGTCAAGCGCCCGAACCAGCTCGATCACCTCGGCGGGCGGCGGGGGAACCAGGGGCACGTCAGCTGTGCCGAAGGCAAAGCCCGTAGCACGCTCGATTTCGGCCGGCTCGACGTCAGGGAAGCGCTCGACCAGGACCGCCACCCCGTCGCAAAACTTGAAAACTCCGAGCTCGGTAACGAGCATCTCCGGGCCGCCGCCACGGTGGCCCAGCTCAGCTCGCGTGCCGTCAGGAGTGCGGTGTCCCAGATCGGTGACGAAGTCACACCGGTCGACGAGCGTCCGAGCCGACCGATGGCGAGTCGTCCAGAGTGTCAGAGCACCAACTGTGGCGGACAGGTTGCACCCTCCGCCGCCCCCGCCAAGCTTGACGCCGATCGCGTCGCGGGTACCGATCAACGTCACATTCGTGTTTCCGAGGCGATCAATCTGAGCCCCGGACAGGAACATACGGTCGAGGTCGCCGCGCGCACCCGCATCAAAGAGCTCCTCGAAGCTCATCACATACGACGCGTCGTGCATCAGGGCACGATCGTTGGACGTCGGCGGGATGAACCACGGGTCTGGGTTCACGGCATACGTCGCACCCTCAATCAGGACCATGTGCGGGGCGTGAGTCCGCTTCGCCAGGTGCATCGCGATCGTCGCGCAGGGGCTCGCGAAGCCGTGAAACACCATCTCGGCGTCGTGAATTGTCTGCGCCAGCCGTGCGCAGAACCACTCGTCGAGCGAGTACCAGTCGGTCATTGCATCAGGTCCAGGAGCCGGTCGCGGGCGTCCCAAGCCCGCAGTTCCTCCAGCCGAGCAGAACCAAGCGCAGCCCGATAGGCCGATTCGTCCTCGGCTACCAGCGCCTCAATCACATTGCGCAACCGACCATTGGAACTCGCCACCTTGACCCAGTCCTGGAGCGCCCGACGGTCATAGGAGTAATCGGGATAGCACGATGCTGGATGCGCACCATAGGGTGCCTCCACGACCGCACCGACGACGAAATGCGGAATCGTCACCTCGTCGAGCTTGAGCTGTCCCGGCTCGAGGATTCGCTCCGTGCTCACGATCACCCGACGCGAGGCATAGGCAAAGCGAACATCGAGCACGTACGGCTTGGGTAGGACCACGTTGCCAGCGGCATCCGCGGCGACGGCGTGGAGCAGCGCGACATCCGGTGACAGCGCAGGCGCGAGAAGCAGGCGCTCGCCGGTGAATGGACACTCGAGCTCGCGATACTCCGGGTGCAGCTGCAGGATGGTTGAGCCGAGAACGCCACGAACGGGCATGAAGGGAATCCCGTACTCGGCGGCGCGGAGCTGCGCCAAGAGCGTTGCGCAGCAGGTTTCCCGCAGCTCGACCGCGCCGGTCTCGATCGCGCTGCGATACGCCGGAGCCACGCCAAGATCCTGTTCGAACCCGACATAGCTCTCCTCGACCACGCCGACTGCTCCCGCGGCGATCAGCAGGTCGACGTCGATGCCATGGGCTGAGCCGACGAGGTGAAGGTCGCGACGCTGCTGACGGCAGAGTTCGCGGACCAGCGCCATCGGTAGTCGGCTGGACAGACCTCCACCCAGAGCCACCACCGCCCCGTCGGCCACGCCCGCGACCGCCTCGCTGAGCGAGACCACCTTGTCTGGCGACGTGTCTACCGGCACAGTCGAACTCTCTCGCGTCGCGTGGCCCAGTGCATTGGCTCCGCGGGAGCACAATCGTTTCGCTCTTCATCCGCCACCTCCGACGACACGGCGCCGGAAGCGGCGTTGGATTGGCCCGTTGTCCGCAAGTCGCGAGCGTCTGGCTGTGGTCGGCGGCGTCGCCGCCGGTCTGAGCGCTGCCGCGCGGGCCAAACGGATCGATCCGGGGCTTGACGTGACCGTGTTCGAGCGAACGCACCACTGTGCCTACACCTCATGCGGGCTCCCCTACTACGTCGGCGGCGTTATCACCGATGCCGACCGCCTCGTGATGCGGACCCCCGCGGCCATGGCGCAGGCGGGGGTCCGGGTGCACACACGCCACGAGGTCAGAGACATCGATCTCCGCGCCGGGCAGCTAACGGTCGACGATCTCGACAGCGGTCGTGAGCGTGCTGAGCCATTTGACCGCCTCGTGGTGGCCACTGGAGCCCGGCCGATCGTTCCGTTCGCGGGCGCGGACGCAGAAGGAGTATTTGTCCTGAGAACCGTCGAGGACGCCGAGGCGATCGCGGCATGGCTGCCTGTCCACCGACCGAATCACGGCGTGATCATCGGCGGCGGCTATATCGCCCTGGAGATGGCTGAGGCGTTGATCTCTCGCGGGGTTCACACCACGGTGATCGAGCGCGAGGCTCAGCTGCTTTCCGTGGTTGACGCCGACATGGCCGGGGCCATCGAGCGCGAACTGGCGGCCCACGGCGCAACCGTGCTGACCAACACCACGGTCCTGGCTCTGACGGGAGTTGACCCCGTGCGTGGGGTCGAGACCGACCACGGGACGATCGCTGGCGACCTCGTGATCGTGGCCGCGGGCGTACGCCCGGAGACGGGGCTTGCCGACTCGATCGGAGTCAAGCTCGGCCCGCACCACGGCGCCGCGGTCGACGAGCAGATGGCCACCAACCTCGCAAACGTATGGGCGGCGGGGGACTGCTGCGAGACGCGGCACCTCATGCTCGAGTCAGCCTATGTGCCCCTTGGTACGACGGCCAACAAGCAGGGGCGGATCGCCGGAGCAAATGTCGCCGGTGGCGCGGAGCGGTTCCGGGGCGTGCTCGGGACCAGCGCGCTCAAGGTCTGCGACCTCGAGGTCGCGCGCACGGGATTGAGCGCACGCCAGGCCACCGAGGCCGGGCTGGACGCCGTCGCCGAAACCATTACCCACGTCTCGCGCGCGGCGTACTACCCGGGTGGAAGTCCGATGTCGGTTCGGGTGGTCGCCGAGCGCCGGAGCGGCCGCCTCCTGGGGGCGCAGCTGGTCGGCCGCGAGGGTGTCGCTAAGCGTGTCGATGTGGTGGCGGCGGCACTTCACGCCAACATGGACGTGGAGACGTTTTCGACGCTCGATCTCAGCTACGCGCCGCCATATGCGCCCGTGTGGGATCCGCTCCTCATCGCCGCCCGCGCGACCGCCGGCGCTGCGTGACCGATTTCACTCCAGCGATAGGGCGTGCAGAATCTTCAAGGCGAGCTGGGCGTTGAACCGATCCTCCTGGCTTGAGAAGTCGATTCCGGTGAGCTCCGCGGCTCGGTCCAGGCGGTAGCGAACCGTCTTCGCGTGCACGTAGAGTTTTTCGGCCGCTCGCTCAAGGTTGCAATCACCGCCGAGATAGGCGTCGATGGTCTCCAGAAGCGCGCTGTTGGCGTGCGTCGCGTCGTACTCCTGGGCGGCTCCGAGCACGGACTGAACGAATGCGGTCAGCTCGATCCGCTCGCCCGGCGCGAGCAAGAACCTGACCACCCCGAGATCATCGAACGTGGCGAAGGCGTCCGGTGAGCATGCCGCAGCGGACAGCGCGGCCTCGGCCTGCCGGCTCGGCCCCGAGAGATCTGCCTTGAAGGCCGTGGGCCCGCTGATTCCCACCGCGACGTCGACCTCGGGGGCGACTCGCCGTAGCGCCGCGATGATCGCGCGCCCGAGCACACGCGTCTGCTCCCGTCGCTGCGGCTCGGCGACCAGGAGCCCGATCCTCAAACCTCTCCGCGCGGCGAGCGTGATTTCGAGGCCACTGTCCCGTACCGCATGCTCGGCCAGGCGAGTCAGCACGCCGCGGCGCCGATCGATTGTGGCGATGTCATCGGTTGTCCGTTCGCCTACGGGCGGGGCATCGAGCTCGACCAACACCACGCGAAGCTGACTGGGCGGTGAGTGACCCAGACGAGTTGCCCGCAGAACCGCCTCGGTGTCGTCCGACACTGTGCCGTCGAGCAGGTCCCACAGCAGGTCGGAGTGCAGACGCGCCCGGGCCTCGAGGACGGCCTGCTCCTTGGTCAGATGGAGCGCGCATACGATGGCCGCCTGCTCAGAGAAGACAGGCTCGAACTCCTGCGGCGGGCGTGGAAACGACAGGCACAGATAGCCCAGATGTTCGCCCCCGGCCACGAGCCCCGTGACCATCAGCCACCGTGGCGAGCTTGAATCGGGCGGCACGACCGTGGTCGGTGGCGGACAGGTCGCCGGGCCGATCATCCTCAGATGAGAGGTCGCTCGGGCGGCAAACGCCTCGTCGCCGACTGAGCTCGCGAGCAGGTTGAGCTCGCGATCGAGGACCAGCGCCTCGCCGTCGACATGTCGGGCAACGATCGTCGTTATCTCCCCCAGCCCGCTCCCGCCGAGGACGGCGCGGGTCAGCTCGTCGTGCAGGTCGGCCGACGTGCGGAGTAGATCGTTCTGCGTCTCGAGCAGCGCGTTCGCTTGCTCCAGCCGCGTTACGGCCGTCCGCTCTGTCTCGTAAAGCTCGGCGTTCGAGATCGCGATGGCGGCGAGGCTTCCAAGCGCGGAGAGGATACGGGCGTCCTCGTCGGTGAACACAGAAGGCCGTCGCCGCCACACCATCAGGGTTCCGATCGCGTCATCGCGCAGAAGCATCGGTGCGCCGAGGCCAGATCGCTTTCCCTCGGCCCGCGCGATCTCGACCAGCTCAGGCGAGATCCACTGCCCGTCGCCCTCGTAGTCGTCAACCTTGAGCGGGCGCCGCGCCGAGTACACCCTGCCCGCGACGCCTTCGCTGACGCCAACGTAGAGCCGCGCTGTCGCGAGCGTCTTGTTGCCCGTGCACGCCCTCATCCGCACGCCATCCCCATCGGCGAGCAGGATGCCCGCGATGTCTGCATCGACCAGCTCGGATGCGGAGTTCAGGATCGCCATCAGCGTCTCCTCGATGTCGAGCCGACACAGGACCTCGGTCGCCAGGCGACGGAGGGTGTCGAGCTCTACCTCGACGCTCGCGCGCCTAAAGGCTCGATCCTCGAGGACTTCAGATTCGGCGATCGTTGGGGTCATGCCGATAACCAACCGGCGAATCTAGCTGCGACCCGCTGTCCATACAAGGCAAACAACCTCGCGCGATTTGGCGCCTGGAGCTAACGCACCAGCGCCCGCCCAACCCAGATACTGACGCTCGGTGCGCTCCCTGGACGCGAACGAGATCGCCAAGCCATATCGGTGCGTGAGCGTCCACGAGACGACGCTGCCGCTGGAACCGGGGCCGCTCCGTGAATATCTCATCGGCCGGCCGAAGTACCGGCGCACGCAGTTCATCGTGATGGGACGTGGTGCTGAGTGGGCGATGGTCCAGGTCAGCGGTAAGGACACCCGGCTGTTTGAGCCGATCGACGCCGAGCTCGTCGCTCCACCGGAAGAGACTGTCTTCATCCGTGATCGGAGCGTCGACACCGCAAACGCCAGCGCCATGGCCCGGTGCGCGCTGCGTTCCAGTCAAGCTGCTCGCCTCTACCTGATCGAGGGCCTCTACGGCCACGTGAACTTCATCTACGACCCGGCTCCAATACCCGTCAGGGTCATCGAGGTCGTGCCGCCGCAGCCGCCGAAGCTGTCTGAGATGGCACGGCGAGTGATCGACTACGACGAGGATCTTCCTCCCGTCGAGCTTGTTGTCGAGGAGATCGACCTCGTCGCGCTAGCCCGAAGGACACCCGCAGAGGCGTACATGTTTCCGTGCCGTTCCTCCGGAATCGAGCTCGGAGCGCCTGTGACGTTCCTGGACCAGGGACCTGACCAGGCGCGCGATTGGCGTCTCGTCGGTTGTCGGCGCTCCGTGGAAATACACGAGTCGCTCTACGGCGCTCCCCCCCGCGCCTTTACCGATATGTGTCCACGGGTGCAGGAGGTAGCTCCGGGACCAGCCCTGCTCAAGTGCTGCCAGCGTGAGCGGGGGCTCGAGCATGAGGACGAAAGAGTCATCGTTCCCTGGGGAGCGACGCTCGAGGAGGTCCGCGCGGCGCTACACCAGCTCGTCGGCCGCGCCCAGCCGGCCCAACCCACCGCATCGGCGGCGTGACCATGGACGCGGCGCACATCATCGACTCCGATCTCTACGGACACTTGTGGTCGACGGACGAGGTCAGGGATCTGCTATCGGACCGCGGCCGGGTTGCAGCATGGATCGAGATCCTTGTTGCCCTGGCGGAGGCGCAGGCGGAGTGTGAACTGATCCCCACCGAGGCGGCCCGCGAGATCCGAACCGCGCTTCCCTCAGACCAACCTGATGTTGCCGCCATCGCTGAGGCCACCCGGAGGACCGCGCATTCGACGGCTGGGCTGATCACCGTCCTTTCCTCCCGATTGTCGGAGCGATCGCGCGAGTGGCTCTATTACGGAGCGACGGTGCAGGATCTCAGCGACACCTGGACCGCGATCCTGATGCGGCGCTTCTCCGCGATCGCGCTGCGTGACCTGCGCGACATTGAGAGGCTGGCCCTCGAGCTCGCCGAGCAGCACCGCGAGACACCCATGCTCGGGCGCACTCACGGCCAACCCGGCGCGCCAATCACGTTCGGCTACAAGGCCGTCGTCTGGGCAACCGAGCTGCGGCGGCACATCGAGCGCCTGAAAGAACTGCATGACCGCATCGCCGTGGTCCAGCTGGGCGGCGCGGTCGGCACGGGAGCCGTGTTCGCGGAGCTCGCCATTGATCTCCAGGAGACATTCGCCCGGCGCTTGGGTCTGGGCGTCCCGGAGCTTCCCTGGCTCAGCGCGCGTGATCGGATCGCCGAATTCGTGACCTGGCTTGCCATGTTCACTGGCACCCTCGCAAAGATCGGGCGCGAGATCACGAACCTCCAACGACCGGAGATCGGTGAACTCCGACAGCCTGAACTCAGTAGTAACGGAGTGGGCAGCATCACGATGCCGCACAAGCGAAATCCGGCCGCAAGCGAGCAGCTCGTGACGCTCGCACGCGTGGCTCGGTCATCGGCAGGCCTCGCTCTGGAAGGACTCGTGCACGAACACGAGCGCGACGGCGCGGCCTGGAAAGCCGAATGGCTGCTCATCCCTGAGTCGATGATGGTCGCCGCTGCGTCTCTGTCCTTCGGCAGACAGGTGCTCGATGGGCTCGAGGTCAGGAGTGAGCAGATGGCACGCAACCTGGATGGGCAGCGCGGTTATGTGTTTTCCGAGCAGGCCGTGAAGGCCGTCGGACTGCGCCTCGGCCAGCACCGCGCCCGCAACCTGGTCGGAGCCGTCGCACGCACAGGGCTGAATGACGGCCTGTCGTTTGAGGAGGCACTCGTCCGCGCTGAATCCGATACGGGGCTGACGAGGGAGGAAGTCGTGCAGGTTCTCGCTCCCTCGGCCGCGGTGGCGAACGCGCTCGCTTTCACCGACCGCGCAGTGTCACTCTGTCGGCGCGCGCGAGAACAGGATCCCAAGTGGTCGGTGTGAGCGACGAATCGCAACCACTCGCGGGCTACCTCGGGTCCGACGCCCGGATCACGAAGCGCGCCGCGAGCGAGCTGGTGGAAGCCGGGTACAGCCTCGAGTTGGGCGATGCACCTCTGCTCCAGGAGGGCCTCATCGCGTCACATCTCGCCCACGTAGTGGCACTGTCGGAAGCTGAGGTTGTCCCGGCCGCTGATCAGCAGGCTCTTCTTTCCGCACTTCTTGATCTAGCGTCGAGCCCGCCCGATCAGGACGAGATCGATCCTCGCTACGGCGATTTGTACAACTGGCACGAGCATCTGCTCGAGGCCCGTGTGGGCGCTGCGGCTGGCTGGCTCTCCGCCGGCCGCGCTCGCCGAGAGGCAGGACGGATCGCGTTCAGGATCGCGCTCCGTGGGTTACTGCTTGAGATGTTCGAGGCGACCAACCGCCTCGCTGAGGCGCTGGTCGACGCCGCTCAGCGTTACCAGGACCTTCCGATGCCTGACTATTCGTATCTTCAAGTCGCCCAGGTGACGACGTTCGGTCATTACATCCTGTCCTTCGCATTTCCCGCCCTTCGCGACGCCGAGCGGATTCGCCGCGCTCATAAGTGGGTCAATCAGAGCCCTGCCGGCGTTGGCGCCACCGCCGGCACTCGTTACCCATTGGACCGCGAGCGGCTTGCCGGGTTGCTTGCCTTCGAGGCCCCCATCCCGCATTCCCGTGATGCCATGTGGCAGACGGACGGCATCGCCGACATCGGGCTCGCCGCCACCTCGGCCGTCGTCAACTGCAGCCGACTGGCGGAGGACCTTGAGATCTTCGCGTCCGACGAGTTCGCCTTCATCGAACTCGACGAGGAGATGTGTCGCGCAAGTGTTGCCATGCCGCAGAAGCGCAACCCCTACGCGATCCCGGTAATCCGCGGCGCCGCCGGGCTACTGCTCGGGCGACTTACCGGTCTCATCGCACTCCAAAAGACTCCATCAGCTCGGACCGACAATCTCATCTACGCGTACGGCGAAACTACAGAAACCGTCGCCACAGCCACAAGTGTGCTTGCCCTCGCCGGGATCATGATCCGTGGCATGCGCGCCCGCCCCGACCGGATGGTCATGCGCGTTGAGGAGAGCTTCGCCGCCGCCACCGACGTTGCGGAGGCAATTGGCCTTCACCTCGGGATTGACTACCGAACCGCGTACCGCATCGTCGGGCGCGCGGTGGCAGCCACGGTGGCTGAAGGTGATCAGTCGCTTAGTGCGGAGGGCGTGCGCGAGGCCGCCAATGACGTGCTCGGCCATTCGGTCGACCTGCCAAACGACCTACTGGAGGCTTCGCTGAGCGCAGAGGCGAACCTGACTGCCCGTGGCGTCGTCGACACCGGTGACCGCGCAGAGTTCTCAGCGATGCTTTCTTCGGTGCGTCGCGAAATCGCCTGTAACGGTTCGTGGATCACGCAACGCAGACGAACGCAGGAAGCACTTTGGCCACGTCTCCGCGAATCTGTCGCTGCGAGGCTGAAGGCGGTCGAGGCGCGAGCCGCCTAGGTGATCGAGCTGGACAACCGCGCTGAGCCTTCGGGGCGTACCACAACCGGTGGCGACGCCTGGGCGGCCCGATGCGATCCAAACGTCGCCGTTGCGGTCACGGCCCGTATGGGTGCGGAGCCGAGAAAGCGCTTATGCTGGATTTGCGATCAGGGGACCGACGAGCGCTGGTTGACCCGGCGGCCGGGCTTGGCGGCGAGCTCGATTTGATCTGGCGCCACGCCGTGCCCCTCCGAGCAGGCGAGCGAGACGCCGACGTTGCCGCCGCAGCCGGCGTGGGTCAGTTCGACCCGTGCGCCGCCCTCGATCGCCCACTTGTCGCCCCATCGCATGAGCGAGATGAGCACGGGCAGGAGGTCGGCGCCCTTCTTGGTGAGCGCGTACTCGTGGCGGGTACGCTGGCCGGGCTCCTGGTAGGGGTGGCGCTCCAGCAGCCCCTCGGCCTCGAGCTCCTTCAGACGCGTGGCGGTGACCGGCTCGCTGATCCCCGTCCGGGACACGAACTGGTCGAAGCGGGTTGCCCCGTAGAACGCCTCACGAAGGAGCAGGAAGGCGCTGCGGGTCGAGACGACGTTGAGCGCCGCTGCCATCGGGCAGCGATCGGCGACCCAGCCGTGACGCGGGTCCAGTGCTCCGGTCATCTCGATTTGCATGCTCATAACCGATTAGTGGTCAGTCCACCACCATCATAGCTGACCTATGCAAGCCTAAGTCAGCCTGGTACTCGACCTGACTATGACAAGTCTAAGCCAGCTCCGCAAGCAGGATGCCTCACCGACGCTCGTGCTGATCATCGTCTGCGCTGGCGTGGTCCTCGCCAGTCTCGACCTGTTTATCGTCAACGTCGCGCTACCGAGCCTGGCGCGTGATCTCCACGAGCGGAACCTGAGCAGCCTCTCGTGGGTGCTCAACGCGTACGCGATCGTCTACGCGTCGCTGCTTGTCCTGTTCGGCCGCCTCTCGGAGTCGAGGCGACGGGAGCACGGCTTTCTGCTCGGCGCCGCCGTCTTCACCGCCGCGTCGGCCGCCTGCGGCGCCGCTACGAGCCTGCCGATGCTCGTGGCCTTCCGGATCGTGCAGGCCGCCGGCGCCGCGCTGCTCACCCCGACCTCCCTCAGCCTGATCCTCGCCACCGCCCCGGCCGAGAAGCGCCCCAGCGCGGTTCGGGCGTGGACGGCGGTCGGCGGCCTCGCCGCCGCGCTTGGCCCGGTCGTCGGCGGTTTTCTGGTCGCCGCCAGCTGGCGCTGGGCGTTCCTGGTCAACGTCCCGATCGGCGTTGCCGCGATCGCGATCGGCTGGCGACGCCTGCCGGCAGTCCCCGGGCACCCCGCGCCCCGCCCGGACGCCCTCGGCGCGGTCCTCATCACCGCCGGGGTGGCGCTGCTCACGCTCGGACTCGTGGAGGGCAACCAGTGGGGCTGGGGGTCGACCCGGGTCGTCGCGGCGCTCGCAGGCTCCGTGGTCCTGATCGGAGCGTTCGTTGCCCGCACGGCGCGCCACCACAACCCGCTGATCGACCCGGCGCTGTTCAAGGTCCGCTCATTCACCGGATCCTCGACCGTCGCCTTCCTGTTCAGCACCGCGTTCGGCGCGATGCTCCTCTCGATCGTCCTGTGGATGCAGAACGAATGGGGCTGGTCGGCGCTCCAGACCGGCCTGGCGTTCGCCCCCGGCCCGCTGATGGTGCCAGTCTTCTCATTCCTGATCGCCGGCCGGATGATCACCCGCTTCGGCCCGGGACGGGTGATCGGCGTCGGCGCGACGATCTACGCGGCCGGTATCGCCTGGTGGGCACTGCGCGCGGGGATTCACCCGGACTACGTCGGCCAAGTGCTTCCGGGAACGCTGATGACCGGCGCCGGCGTCGGACTGACGCTCCCGACGTTCATGGCCACCGGCGCCGGGTCGCTGCCGCCGCAGTCGTTCGCCACCGGCTCCGCCGTCGTCAACATGCTGCGCCAAGTCGGTCTCGCGGTCGGCGTCGCGGTCCTCATCGCGATCCTCGGGAGCCCTGATTCCCCGGCGCAGGCGCTGAGCGCCTTCCAGGCTGGGTGGGCCGTGATCGCGGCAGTGTCACTCGGCGCCGCGGCCGCCGGGGCGATCCTGCTCAGAACCCGCGCTTCGCGCCCCACGGCCAGCCCGACGAGCACCGTGATCCCGGCGATCGCCAACTACATCCCGAGGAAAAACTCTTGATGACACGAAACGTCGTGGAGCGATCCCGCGCGGCCGTTCGTCGTGAACAGGCTGACCCTCACCGGCACGCCCGACGAAGAGAAGCTCGGGGCGATCGCTTTCCCGCTTCCCGCACCCATACGGGCCGTGACCGCAACGGCGACGAAGGAGCACTCTGGCTGCGGTCGATCTGGTCGTCGGCGGGCAGCCGCTTCTGCGGTCACGAGCGGCCGGCGCCGGGATAACGCCGAGTGCTTACCCCCTGTCGTTCCCGTCCGGACCGGCGGTACTTTCTGTTGCATGGCATCCCGGTATCCACCCGCGATGTTTCTCGAGGTCCTCGCGTTCTGGTTTGTCCTGAGATCGGTGCTCGTCGCCGCCTTGTCCTGTTCTTCGGCCGGCTAATAGGTTTGATGATGGTGGTCGGCGCTATTGGCGCGCTCGGCGAGCACCACTACGTGTGGGGCGCATGCCTCGCGGACGCGGTACTGCTTAGCTGGATGATGCTTCGCTGGTGGAGGCGCTCCGGCGTACGGTCCAGATTCCGCAGGCCAGCCTTCCTCGTTTGGCGGAGCCAATCACCAACCGAAGTCGCGAGCTTGTGCGAGCGCCGGCTCGGACTCCTTGTCGATGCAGCGGCACCAGCAACAGTCGCCGACGATGCTCCCACCCGTTGTCTCCTCGCACTCGCCGGTGACGGCGTATGGGTTCTCGAGGACCAGTCACGTGCGCGCCATCCGCAAGTCGGATGAGTCTCGCATGCTGGGATCGGAGCACCCTGGTCTCGCACATCGAGCACTCCCGCCGAGGCGAGTCATTCGAGTTCTCGTGGCCGCGGCACGGCGGCCTCGTCCGCGGAGTCATGCCTTCCGGCGAAGCGGCCGACTTGCTTGCCGGCCACCTCGTCGCGGACCAGCTCACGCATTAGGAAGCGGGCGGGTTCACGCCGGGCTCGCTCGGTTCCACGAGCTTCTGACCGGGGCGGGTGCCGCTCATACGAGCGGTCGAGCCGTCCACCGCCTCCAGCAACTCGGCCATTGAACGCTGCACCCCAGCGGTGAGGATGTCGATGTCGCGCGAGCTGTCGTAGTCGCCGGTGACGCCGAAGTAAAGGCCGCCGTTATAGGAGAAGATCGCGATCGAGATCCGGGCCGGCCCGATCAGCGGGACGAACGGATAGGACTCGAGCAGTCGCCGGCCGAGCGTGTGCAGCGGGATCTGCGGACCGGGAACATTTGTGACTCCGGTCTGAAGGCCGAGCGTCGGCGAGCGGGCTGCAACCCTTCCCGCGAGCGCGAGCAGCATCGGCGGCGCAAACCCCGACAGGGACGTCAGGACGTCGCCAGCGACCGCCTGCTTTGACTGCTTCAGACCATCCATCTGGACGCGCACCGCGTTCAGCCGCGCCACCGGCTCGGTGATCCCGATCGGCAACCTCGCGAGCATTCCGGAGACGCGGTTGTTGTACGCCCCGTGCTCGTCGGGTCGGCGGACCGAGACCGGGACCAAAGCGCGGACGGTCCGACCCTGCACCTGCTCGCCGCGTCCCTCAAGCAACTGACGAAGCCCCCCGGCGGCGAGCGTCAGGACGACGTCGTTGACGGTGCCTCCGAACGCCGCGCGGACAGCCTTCACATCACCGAGGTGGACATACGCCGAGCTCCACGTGCGGTGCGGTCCAACCCGTCCCGTCAGCGAGGACGTTCCGAGTGGGCGCAGCAGCAGGCTGGCAGACATCGCTCCACGCACCAGGTCTGCCGCCGGCCCCAGCGAGGTCCCCGGGCGGCGCACGGCGGCGCGGACAAGCCGGACCTGCTCGGAGCGATTGACCGCTTGGTGGGCGAGAGTGCGCAGAACGAGTTCGGCCTCGCTCGGTTCCGGCGCCGGCTGCCAGCTCGACTGAGAGCCAGCCGGCGTGTCCTCACCGAACATCACCGTCATCAGATCAGTCGCGGAGACCCCGTCGACCATGCAGTGATGGACCTTCGACAGCAACGCCCACCGATTCTGCTCGAGTCCCTCGATCATCCAAATCTCCCACAGCGGCTTACTGCGATCGAGGTGCTGGGCGAAGACCCGCGCCGCGGTGCGGCGAAGGACCCGCTCGCTGCCCGGGGACGGGAGCGCGGTGTGGCGGAGGTGGTACCCGAGGTTGAAATGGGGGTCCTCGACCCACACCGGCCGTCCCAGCCCGAACGGGATGAAGCGAACCTTCTGCCGGTAGCGAGGGACGAGATCGAGCTTGCGCGCCACCATCTCCTCGAGCCGCTCAAACGGAGGCGCCGGCCCCTCGAAGATGCTGACCCCACCGATATGCATCGGGTGATTGGCGTCCTCGATGTGGAGGAACGACGCGTCCATCGGGCTCATCCACTCCATCGCTCACCCTCCTGATCGAGGACGTCGCGGAGGACCCGGTACACGTCACGATTGACCGACATCCCGCAGTGGCTCGAATCGACCTCCACGTGCCGCGCCCACTGATCCAGGCACGCCTGCCACGCGACGATTCCATCGCTCCGCGAGTAAATCGAAACCGCGTTGAGCGACGCCGGAAGCGGCGCCTCGAGATCCTCCCGGAACCGCGCGCAGCACTCGCCGCCGGCGCACTCGGTCGAGAACATCCCGGGCAACCCGATGTCGCCCAGCCGCGCCACCGAGCGCACGGCCCTGAGTACTGGACGGCCCACGCTCAGTGGGCTCAGCACCGGCGAGCCGAGCATCACGACCGCGCTGACGAGCTGGGGATTGCGCAGGGCCACGACCCGGGCCAGTTCGCCACCGCGGCTCTGGCCCACGATCACGGCCGGTCGCGCGGATCCCTCCACCAGCCGGCAGAGCCTTCGCTCGATCGCCCGTACCGCACGTTCTCCGCAGTCGACGTTCAGGCGGATTCCGGCGGCCGCCGTGCGCGACCCGCGGCGCCGAAGCCAGCCCCAAAGGAGCGCGAGCGACTGATCGCCCGCCATGAACCCGGGCACAAGCAACACCGGGGGAGGGTTGGCCGCACGCCTCGGGAACAGAAACTCCCGGTCGGCGCTGAGCCGAGCCAGCTCGAGGCCGTACCGGAGCTCACCACGGAGCCGCACGTCAGCAGCCTGACGGGACACGAGCGGTACGGGCATGCCGACAGGCTACGAGACCGCACCGAGCGGACCTTGCCCAATTTGGGAGTGCTGAGCCGAACTGCGGCATAGCTAGCCCGAACTCGGATCGTCGAGCCCTCGAAGTCGGCGGCCCGAACCAGTGCCCACACCTCCTCCGGCGAGAACACCTGGATGTCCCCGCTTCGACGCGTCCGGAACCGGTCGACATTCGCGACCGGGTTGCGCGGCAGCGCCAGACCCTGACAGCGCGCCGCATGATCGCGTGCATCAGAACGAGCTGCTCGTTCTTTGTCTTGTTCGAAATTGCGAGCCCGGTTCGGGTGCCGGTGAGGCCGGCTCGCCATCGCTCGATCTCGGTCTCGGTGGTCCTCGGTCGCATAGCGCAAGTACTCCTCGACGGCGTCGGCGAACGTCGCGCCGCTCGCGCCAGCGAGGGAACCGTGGGCCGCTCGCTCCGCGTCCTCGCGGAGCTTCTGGCGTAGCCAGTCCTCGGCCATCTTCTTGGTGTAGTAGCCCCGCGGCGGTCGGCTTGAGCCAGGCCAGACCCGGCCGATCAACTTCTGGTGCTGGCGTCCCGAGGGTTCCCGATAGTGCGCGTCCCAGACAGGGCCGCGCTTTCGCTCGACCCGCACAACCTGTCCTGAACCCCAGCGCACGGCCCCAGCCTGCCCGACTCGTTGTTAGACGGGTTTGTTAGATGTTGCTGGCTCAATCAAAGCCAGAGCAAAGAAAAAGCCCCGTCAGCTGGGGCTTTTCTATAGCGGGGGCGGGATTCGAACCCGCGACCTTCGGGTTATGAGGGGCCTCAACGGGGTGAAGTACGTCCCATTTTGCGGGGCTTTTCTGGCACTGGGTGGAGTAATTTGAAGCTGAATTTGGCCATCTTGTTAGACGGTTTGTTAGACGAAGCCGTTCATACCAACCCGAAGCGGTCGGCGTTTATTCACAGCATCTAGCGACATCTAACAAGCGGACGCATGGGACTACGTCAACAGTGAGCCCGTTCGGAAGCTGGCGCTAGAGTCGGGCAGCGGCCCAATCGCGAGGCTTAAGAGGAGAGAACGAATGGACGCGAAGCAGAGCGCACAGGAGCTGACCGGGTTGCTCGGACGACAGCTGGAGATTTCGCAAATCGCCGTCGTCTGCAGCGACCTGGAGACGACTATGGAGCAATACACGAAACTGCTCGGGTGGGGCCCGTGGAACGTCTATCGGCACGAGCCGCCCCGGCTGCACCATACGGAGCTGCGCGGGCAGCCGACGGAGTACACGATGCTCGGCGCGGAAACGCATGTCGGCGACACGGGCTTCGAGCTGCTGCAGCCGCTCGAGGGGCCGAGCATCTATAAGGAGTGGCTCGACCAGAACGGCGAAGGGCTGCATCACCTCGCAGTGATGCTGCACGACTTTGAGGAGTCTACGCAGTTGCGGCAGGAGTTCGCGGCAGTCGGCGCGAGCGTGCTGATGGGCGGCCGCATCGGCGAGACCATTGAGTTCTACTACCTCGACACCGAGCCGGCGCTGAAGCTCATCCTGGAATCCGGCTCAGGGCACGCGATCGATCTCGTGCCCGACTACGTTTACCCGTAGCGCGTGCACGCAGAGCTTCGTCAGCGGGTGCTGGGCGCAAACTTCGAACTGTCCACGATGGGCCTCGCCCATGCGAGCTTCGGAAACGTGAGCGAGGTTGATCGCGACGCCGCAGTCGTCGCGATCAAGCCGAGCGGCGTCCCGTACGCGCAGCTCCGCCCCGAGGACGTCGCGGTCGTCGCACTCGACGATGGTCGGCACCTCGCCGGCCTACTCCCCTCCTCGGACACGCCGACGCACCTCGAGCTATACCGCACATTCGCGCGCATCGGTGGAGTCGCGCACACCCATTCGACCTACGCGACGTCGTGGGCGCAAGCGCGCCGGGCGATTCCATGCCTAGGCACGACTCACGCCGATTACGTCAATGGACCTGTCCCTTGCACCCGGGTGCTGACGGACGATGAATGCCGCGATGAATACGAGCGGGTCACCGGACTCGCGGTTATTGACGCGCTGCAGGGGCTCGACCCAGGCGAGGTGCCGGCGGTGCTCGTCGCCTCGCATGGCGCCTTCACATGGGGCGCTTCGGCGGCGCAGGCGGTCGAGCACGCGGCGGCGCTCGAGGAGATCGCGCACGTCGCCTTTAACACCGTTTTGCTCGACGCATCGGTCGAACCGATCGGAAACGCGCTTCTCACGCGGCATTTCTGCCGCAAGCACGGTCCGACCGCCTATTACGGTCAGCGATGACTCGGCTCGCAGCGGTGGCCATCCGCGGATCTAGATCGGCGCCGCGACGGGTTTGACGCCGGTCGTTGGCATTCACGACTTCCCGAAGCGGAGATCAAGCGCCTGGATCGCTCACCATGCTCGCCGGCCTGGTGAGTCCTTGTGGCAAGAATGTTTTCAGGTGATTCCGAGTAGCGCTGCCAAGTCATCAACGATGGCGTCGGCCTCGCGGAGCGCCGCGGCTTCCCGGGTTGTCCGCAGCGCGATCACTCTGGCGCCAGCCGCGTGTCCCGCAGTGATCCCCGCTGGCGAATCCTCGACGACGACGCACCGCGTGGGACTCACCTCAAGCCGTTGAGCGGCCCGCAGAAAGCCTTCGGGATCGGGCTTTCCTCGGTTCACATCATCTGCCGTGATCATCACCCGAGGTGTCACCAATCCCGCTGCACGCAGCCGAGCGGCCGCCAGCGGCTGAGCGCAAGACGTCACGATCGCGAGGGGCTTCGTGATGGAAAGAAGGTCCGCGGCGCCCGGAAGCGGTGTGGCCGCACCGGGCCGATGAGCGTATTCCAGTTCTGCACGATCAAACGCCTCAATCTCCGCCTGGTCATCTCCGTCGGGCAGGAGCGGAGGGATCGCCTGCCGAGGAGGCCGCCCGTAGATCGAGTAATACACGGTGTCCTCGTCCAAGCCGTGCCGATGGGCTAATTCAGCGCATGCCCGGCGGACAGCGGCTGTGGAGTCGAGAAGAGTCCCGTCGAGGTCCACAAGCAGCGCAGCGCTCTCTGCAAGGAGAGCCGCGGCATGCGTGCGGCACGGGAATTCCTGCAGTGGCGGTTTCATAGGCGGCGGGCCGGGTCCCCGTCAGCTGTCGGCGGAGGCCGGGGATCTGTGACTGCTAATTGTGCCGGTGCGCACTACCAAGCGACGTTGATCTTCTTCACATAGTGCAGGATGTGGCCTGGAGCGGACAGCTCGACCTCGCCCGGCGAACTAGCCAACCGCAGCGTTGGGAACCGCTGAAACAACGCAGCTAGCGCCACCCGCATCTCCATGCGAGCTAGATGCTGTCCTACGCACACGTGAATCCCATGACCGAACCCGAGATGCCCACGCGCGTTACGCGAGGCATCGAAGCGCTCAGGCTCCTCGAACCGACTTGGGTCGCGGTTAGCCGCCGCGATCGAAACCGTGACGCACTCGCCCGCAGAAATCAGCCTGCCAGCGACCTCGACGTCCTCCCTGGCGATCCGCGTGAACGACGCCTTCAACAACGTGAAATAGCGCACGAGCTCATCAACTGCCCGCTCCCACAAGGACGGGTCACGCTGTAGTGCGCGCAACTGGTCCGTATGACAAAGCAACACAAACACGCTGTTAGCCATCGTCCCGATTACTGTGTCATGCCCCGAGCTCGCGAGATCCACAGCCTGACTTACCGCCTCATCAGGGCTTAGATCGGAAGTGGCAAGCGCGCTCATCACATCATCAGCTGGATGCGCGCGCTTCTCCTCGAGCAGCTCATGGATCCAAATCGCCGTGGCGCGTGCCGCCGCAATTGCCTCCTCTGCCGGAACCGACACATCCTGTAGCTTGACGGTCTCCTCGACGAGCCGAGCGCAGTCCTCGCGTGAGATGCCGAACACCGCGGCATGCGCCGCGGTCACTACGGGTTCGGCGAACGCGCTCACGAGCTCCACCGGCGGCCCGTTCCGTTCCATCGTCTCGAGACACTCTGCAACCGCCCTCCTGATCTCCTCCCGATAGTCAAGGACGCGAGCGTTCGTGTAGCTCGGCATCATCGTGCGCCGCAGGCGCGTGTGCAGCGGTGGATTCTGATGGATCAGGGGCTCCAAGATGCCGTCCGCCTCGCGCGACTCACGTAACGCCGTGGTCCGCGCGAGGTCCCCCAGCGGAATTGCAGGGCTCTCCGTCGTCCCGAACCGCGAATCCATCAACACTGCTCGACCGGTCGCATAATCCGTCACTAGCCAACCGACCTGTCCGTCCAGATACGACAAGCGATGGAGAGGCGCCGCCTCCCGCAGCTCCGAAAGCCCGAGTGGCAGCCCAAACGGATCCACGAGCTCGACGGGGAGCGAAACAGTGCGCTCGCCGTCGCTCGCCACTTGTTCACGTCTCATCGATTCCGTCCTCCAGCAAATCGAACTCGTCGTAGACGGCGATTACATGTTTGACCGCGACGACGAGCTCCGTCAAGCTCAGACCAGAGGCCTTTCGCGTAGGAACGGCTGGGGCTGACTCGGGTCGTCGGAATCGATCTCTCGAGCGAGGCGGTGACCGCTGAAGACGGCGTCGGCGATGAACTGGGGAGCGACGCAATCGCCGATTTGGTAGACCGCCTGGACGCCTTCATCCTGAAGCGTGTCCTTGAGCACTGTCAGTTCGCGATACAGCGAGTTCTGCGCTTCGCGTTGCGTGACCAGCACGAGAGCATCGAACTCGAGACCCTCGCGATCTGCCGCAGTCGTGATGTCCGCGATCCGCGCGTGGCCCTCGCGAATTCTTGTGATCGTCGACTCGACGCGCGCGTCGACCCGGAGTGATCGAATTAGCCGAGTCATTCGGGGCCACTCGAGGGTGTATCGCATGTACGGGGCGACAGTCTCGAACGGCGTGACGAGGACGACGTCGCGGCCGTCGCGCGCCAGCTGCTCGGCGAGGCTGACGCCCATGAAGTAGCCGTCGCAGTCGTACACGAGCACTTTCCCAAGCGGAACGGGCTTTCCCGCGACCATGATCTGTTCCGGTGTGAGCATGTTCGGGAGGTCCGCGTTCGCGCCATCGATCGGCTCCATCGTGAACCCGTTCATGCCGTCTGTCGCCCACGACGAACCCGTCGCCACTACGACGATCTCTGCCCCATACTCCATGACGCCCTGGGCATCCAGCCCGCGATTCGGGATGAATTGCACGTTGCGGAGCTTCTCGATCTGGATCCGGCGATAGTCGACGACTCGGCCCCATTCGCCCAGACCAGGCAATCGAGGGATCCACCGCACGGCTCCGCCCATATCGTCCTCGGCCTCAACAAGATGAACGCGGCGCATGCCTCGCTTGCCGAGGACGATCGCGCACTCCATGCCGGCCGGGCCAGCGCCGATCACGAGCACGTCGTTGCCCTCGCGGTTGTTGGCCGGTCGAAACTGCTCCGGATGCCACCCTCGGCGATACTCCTCTCCAGCGGTCGCGTTCTGGGTGCAGATGATGGGCGGGCCGCCGATTTCCCAGCGGGAGTAGCACATGTTGCAGCCGATGCATTCGCGGATCTCATCGAGCCGTCCGTCCTCGATCTTCTTGGGCAGGAACGGGTCGGCAATGCTGGGCCTCGCCCCACCGATCAGATCGCACTGTCCGCTGGTCACGGCAGCGAGCATTTCGTCCGGATCGGTGAAACGGCCGACATTCACGATGGGCTTGTCCGTGTGGTCCCGAGCCCCGAGGAGGAACGGACGTTGATGGTTCTGGGGGTGAAAACGGGAGGGGCCCACATCCTCTCCCGACTCGAGTCCGCTTGCGTTCAGGTCCCATAGGTCGACGAGCGTGTCGGCGGCCTCGAGGAAGCGGAAGCCGTCCTGGTCCGCACGCACACCCCTCGATCCGTAGCCCTGGGGCCGATCTAGCGTATCCACGCTAAACCTGACGATGATCCCGCACTGGCTGCCAACGGCCTCGCGGACTGCGCCGATCACGTCCAGCGCGAGCCTGCTCCGGTTCTCGAACGAGCCACCGTACCGATCGGCTCGCCGGTTGAAGAAGGGATGCAAGAAGTGGGCAAGTACGGAACCCACATGACACATATGGAAGGTGATCAGATCGAAGCCAGCATCGCTGGCTCTGACGGCAGCCGTCACGTACAGGCGCCTGAGCTCCGCGATATCGGCTGCGTCCATCTCCTTGCACGAGGTCATGAACGTCCACGGACTGGCCATCGGGCTCGCGCCGCGGCCGACTGTCCGACTTTCGAGACGCGGAGCGATCGCACCGCCGTGCCACAACTCCACGGCCGTCAGCGCTCCGTGTTGATGCGCAAGCTGGCACATCAGAGCGAGGTTGGATGCGTCCTCGTCGTCCCAGAGACGGGCGCTGACCCTCGGGACGTCGTCCGACTCAGGGGAGATCGAGCAGTACTCGGTGGAGACAACACCCCAGCCGCCCTCGGCCTTCATCGCTCGGAAGTGGGCCTGAAAGCGCGGCCGCTCCGACCCAGCCCCCATGCAGTGCGGGGTTTGGTAAAAGCGATTACGACTGACCTTGGGGCCGATTTGAATCGGCTCGAACAACACGTCGTACTTGGCTTGTCTCAACTTTGCGCCTCCATTTTCTGCATGTCTCGCCTCGATGCGATGAGTACGGGCGCAGCCGGCGCCACTCAGCGTGAGCCGCGTACCGCCGATGGGGGTAGACATACAGCGGCTTGACGAAATGGATCGCGTGTCCGTCCGGCGGTTATTGTGTCGCGCCCCGAGTCGAAGCCGCCAGGAGACCGGAACGTGTTTTGTCCCGCAGTGGCGTCACGCCGGTTCCCTCTCGTGATGTGCGGTGAGCGGATGGGTTGCCGCCGCCGTCGCGTCGGCGGCCTGGATATAGATGCGTGTCCGATCGGTGCGCAGCCAGCTGCGGTAGCAGTCGAAGGGGCGCAGGTCGGCGTCCCATGAGACGGACTCGATGAACGCCACTGGGGCGCCCGGCGGGAGCTCGAGCAGCTCCGCTAGCCACGGTTCCGCCGCAACCGCCTCTAGCGTCCGCCGTGCGCCGTGCAGGGCGACACCCGCCTGCTCGCGCAGGCGACGGTACAGGGACTCGTTCGGGTTTGTGATCGCGAGTGCGGCGTCCGCGAACGGTCCGGTCAGGTGATTGACCACATAGAGCGCCACGAGCCCGTCGACCGAGCGTAGGCGCTCCAGTGTCGCGCCCTCGCTACCGGGGGGCAGCTCGAGCGCCTGGCAGGCCCATGGAGGCAGCGGGCCGCGGTCCGCTCGGAGTATGTGTGACGTGACGGTGCGGCCAAGCCGGTCGACCTCGTCCTGAAAAAAGCCCTCTGAGGACTGGAGCAGCCATAGCCCCGGCTGCCCATTCTGCACAAACGTTCCCTGCCCCTTGTGTCGCTCGATGAGCCCGCGCTGCTCGAGTCGCGCGAGCGCTTGGCGCACCGTCGTGCGCGAGAGGCCGTATCGCTCGCCGAGCTCGGGCTCTGACGAGAGCCGGGTACCGGGCGGCAAGCGGCCGCTCCTGATCTGCTGCTCGAGGAGCTCCGCCAGCTGAAAGTAGTAGGGAATCGGCGAGGCGCGGTCGATCACAGTGTCCGGAGGCTCGCTAAGCAGATGGCTCCCTTCGGCAGACTTGCTTGTATGCACAACATGACGTTATGGTCTCACAACAATCTTTGTCAAGCCCTCGCACGGTCATGAAGATCCTCGTCGTCGGTGATTCGTACATGCCGCCGCGCTACTTCGCGACGGCTTTCGCTGAGCTCGAGCGTGCCCATGAGATCACGTATTTCCACGTCGATGTGGCTCGACCGTTCAAGGCCGCCTCGCGATCGGAACTGAAGCTGCGCGAATACCAGGGCTCGCCGGCGGAACTCGTCGAGCTGATGCCCGGGGTCGAGGTGCTCGTAGTGCAGGGCGCTCCTGTCACGGAAGAGGTCCTCGACGCTTCGGCGGAGCTGCGGCTCGTTTGCTGCGCGCGTGGCGGCCCGGTGAACGTTGACGTCGAGGCGGTGACGGCACGCGCGTTGCCGCTTGTAAATACACCCGGCAAAAACGCCGAGGCCGTGGCTGACTTGACCCTTGGTCTCGTCGTTATGCTCGCCCGTGGGCTGCCTAAGGCTCAGCGCTTCCTCTATGAGGGGCATCGGCTGAAGGACAACTGGGAGGGCTCGCGCTTCATGGGCAGCGATCTGCGAGGGCACGTGCTCGGTCTCGTCGGTTACGGGCAGATCGGTCGCCGCGTTTCTCAGCGCGCGCTTGCCTTCGGCATGACCGTGCTTGTCTATGACCCGTTCGTGAACGCCGACGGCGTCGAGCAGGTAGACACCCTCGACGAACTGCTCGCGCGGGCGAGCTTCGTGTCGCTGCACGCACGCGCGACCCCGGATAACACGAACATGATCGACGCCGCGGCGCTGCGTGCGATGAAGCCCGGCGCGTTCCTCGTCAACACAGCTCGCGAGACGCTGGTGGATGAGGATGCGCTGGACACAGTGCTCGCGAGCGGTCATCTCGCCGGTGCCGGGCTTGATGTTGTGCGCACCAGTCCCGACACCGGGCGGCACCGGCTCCTCCGGCACGAGAACGTCGTGCTGACGCCACACCTCGGTGGGGCCACGCACGAGACGCTGTTGCAGGGGGCCGAAATGATCGCGCAGGAGATTCGCAGCTTCGCGGCCGGCGAGCCGCTCGTCAACGTCGTGAATCCGGCGGTCGTCGCGTGACCGAATACCTGCTCGCGATCGATGCCGGCACTGGCAGCTGCCGCGCGGTGTTGTTTTCGTCCGACGGTTCGCAGGCGGCGATCGGGCAGCGCGAGTATTCGCACCCAGCGGTGCCTGGCGCGCCGGGGTCGCAGGTTTTCGACACTGCCACGAACTGGCGGCTTATCTGCGAGTGCGTC
>Ga0209579_10000576_pt1 | contig 35405 bp, 34 predicted proteins | sample Coa_R1_2_FD_187152 | JGI IMG/M metagenome (GOLD analysis project Ga0209579, IMG submission 187152) | Surface soil microbial communities from Centralia Pennsylvania, which are recovering from an underground coalmine fire - Coalmine... | ecosystem: Environmental > Terrestrial > Soil >...
CGACGTGATCTCGTCGGCGATGATCACCTGCGGTCCCACCGCGAGCGCGCGCGCGATTGCGATCCGTTGCCGCTGGCCGCCCGAGAACTGGTGCGGATAGCGGGACATCGCGCTTTCGCTTAGCTCGACGAGCTCGAGCGTGCTCTGCGCCACTCTGCGCCGCTCTGCTCTCCCGCGAACGCCCCTGAGCGTGATCGCCTCGCCGATCGCCCGGCCCACTGTCATCCTCGGGTTCAGAGACGAATACGGATCCTGGAACACCATCTGCACGCGCCGGCGGTACGCGGGCGAGTTCCTTGAGCGCAGCGTCGAGTAGTCCTCGTCGTCCACGAGGAGTCGCCCCGAGGCGATGGGCAAGAGCCCGACGATCGCGCGCGCTACCGTCGACTTGCCGCACCCGGATTCGCCGACGAGCCCCAACGTCTTGCCAGCATCGAGGCGGAGAGAGATCCCGTCGACGGCCGTCACCGTGTTCGCGCCAGCTCCGTACCTGACCACGACGTCGTCGAGCTCGATCATGATCGCGACGTCGAGAGTTTGCGGTTGGCGACCCAGCATGCGACTTTGCGCACGCCCTCGCGGTCGACGAGCGGCGGCACGTCCGTTCGACAGACGTCCTCCGCGAGCGAGCAGCGTGGGTGGAATGCGCAGCCTGCTGGTCGAGCATGGACGTCTGGCGAGGCTCCTGGGATTTGCGTGAGCGGCGCGTCGAGCCGTTGCGACATGTCGGGCACGGCGCCGAGGAGGGCGCGGGTGTAGGGGTGATATGCCTCAGAGAGCCGGTCGTTCGGCAGCTCCTCGACGATGCGGCCTGCGTACGTGATCAGGATGCGGTGACAGTTCTGTCCGATCAGAGCGAGGTTGTGCGAGATCATGACGATCGCCGTCGAGTGTGTCTCGTTGATCTCCTGGAAGACGTCCATGATCTGCGCCTGGATCGTCACGTCCAGCGCAGTGGTCGGCTCGTCAGCGATCAAGAGCGCCGGTTGGTTCATCAGGCCCATGGCAATCGTGACCCGCTGCCGCATCCCGCCCGAGAGCTCGTGCGGATACCGTCGCATCAGATGCTCGGCCGCCGGGATGTTCACCTCTTGCAGGAGCCTGACCGCCGATTGGCGGGCATCACTCCTGCTGACGCGCCGGTGGACCTCGGCGCTCTCGGTCAGCTGGATGTTGAGTCGCAACGCTGGGTTGAGCGACGACATCGGATCCTGGAAGACGGTGGCGACCGACGTCCCCAGTAGGCGATCGGTCTGCTTCGGCGTCAGCTTCGACAGGTCGCTGCCGCACACGCGCACGGTCCCGCTCATGAAGGCCGGATAGGGGATCAGCTGCGTGATGGCGTTGGCGATCGTGGTCTTCCCGCTTCCGGACTCGCCGACGATGCCGACGATCTCTCCCCGCGCGACGTTGAACGAGACCTGCGAGACGATGTCGACGACGCCCACGTTGCTCGGTACGTGCACCGACAGGTTTTCGACCTGGAGCACGGCTTCGTCGCCATCGCCGCGAGAGGCGACGGACGAGGCCAGGATCTCGGCCAGGTCCTTCTTCGAATGCCGGCCCGATCCGTCAGTCGTCGTCCAGAGCAGAGGATTGAGAAGTCGCGCGAGCGCCTCGCCCGCGAAGCCGAAGCTGAGTGCCGTCAGCGCGATTGCGACCGCGGGCGCGAGAGCCGCGACCGGGGTGATGTAGAACTGCTGGACGCCCTGCGTCAGCATCTCTCCCCAGTCGATCTGCGGGGACTGAACGCCGAGTCCGAGGAAACTCAGCGCGGAGAGGAACACGATTGAGCTCGAGATCGTCGCCGTCACGACGATGACGAGGGCGTCGGCGGTGTTCGCGAGAATGTACCGCACGAGGAGCGCGACGCGGCGGACGCCGAGCACGCGGGCGGCCGCGACATATTCGCGGTTCGACACGGAGATGGCGAGGGTGCTCGCGACGCGCGCGATATAGAACGACCCGGCGATGCCAACACCCAGCGTCGCGCCTTTCGAGCCGGGCCCGATGATTGCCCCGACGAAGATGGCCACGAGCAGCGCCGGGAACGCGAGCATCATGTCGATGAAGCGCAGGACGACGGGCCGCAACTGTCGCGGCAGCAGAATCGCTCCGGCGCCGAGCGCGAATCCGATCGCCGCGGACAGGCCTGCCGCGATAAACGCAAGACCCACCGACAGACGGGTGGCGACGACGAGGCGGTACAAGATGTCGCGGCCGAGGCTGTCGGTCCCGAGCCAGTCGTGCGACGAGGGGCCCTGATTCGCGCGGAAGACGTGCAGTTCCGTCGCGTTCTTCGTCAGCAGCAACGGAGCGATGATCATGACCGCGACGACAATGCCGACGCTGACGACCGCGATCGTCGCGCCGGGCGCGCGCCGGAAGTTGTGGAGGATCGGCGGGGCCACTAACGCCGCAACCCCGACTTCGGGTCGACGACACCCAGGCTCAGGTCGATGAAGGTGTTCACAGCCACGACGATCAGGCCCAGCACCAGGATCGTCCCTTGCACAACCTGGTAGTCGTGCGTCTCGACCGCACTGACGAGCTCGGTGCCGATCCCGTTGCGGGCGAACACGTTCTCGACGATAACGGCGCCGGCGATGACGTTTGCGAAGATGACGCCGGCGAGCGTCAGCGCCGCCGTCAGGACGTTCGGAAGAACGTGGCGCAGGTACACGATGTGCGCGGGAAGCCTCTTGCTCCGGACCGTTCGGATGTAGTCCTGTGCGAGAACGTTCAATGTCTCCGAGCGAACGAGTCGCGCGAGGATCGCGGTCGGGGCGAGTGCCACGGCGATCGCCGGCAGGATGAGGCTCTGAAACGGCGGCGTCGAGCCGGCAACCGGGAGGACTCGCAGCCATACGGCGAAGATGAACGCGAGGAAGGTCGCGACGAGGAACTGCGGGAGCGCGCCCAGAACGCTCGTCACGGCGGTGAAGACAGTGTTCGTCCTCGGATGCCGCCCTTCACGCGTGAGCGCACCGGCGGCGAGACCCAATGGCATCGCGACGACGAACACGAGCGCCAGCGCGGTGCCCGCGAGGATCAGCGATGACGTCAGTCGCACCGAGAGGATGCTCGTCACCGGCTCGCCCGTGATGAACGATTTTCCGAGATTGCCGTGGATGAGCCCGTCCGTGTAGGAGATGAGCTGCCGGAAGTACGGCCGATCTACACCGAGCTGGTGACGGACGGTGGCCAGCTCCGCGGGCGTGACGTTGATGCCCGCGGCCGCGACGGCAGGGTCGCCGGGAACGAGCCGCACCATCGAGAAGGTCGCGATCACGAGACCGACCGACACCACGACCAGCGCGAGCAGCCTCCCCGCGACGAACCGGCCCCAGGTGTTCACGACGTCTCTCATGCGCTGCACCTCGAGAAGGTGCTCCTGTCCAGCGTCCTCGCTTCAGTCAGGCGTGCCGCTCCGCGCCGAGAGCGATCATCGCGATCCGGCAGGGTTCCGGACCCTTTCTCCACGAGTGGGTGGCGCCGTTTTGGACGAGAACGTCTCCTTTGCCAAGCGTAACCTGGGCGCCGTCCTCGAGCACCACACCGACCGAGCCTTCCAGCACGATGATGATGTCGACGCTCTCGGTGAAGTGCATGACGCGGTCGTTCATATCTCCGAACTCGTCGCTCACGGCGCCGGTGTCCGTGCGACCGAGCATCGTTCCCAGCGGCGGCCACGTACCGCGAGGGGTCAGCGTGCTACCGCTTTCGGCCGGGAACTCGCAGATCTGGATGCGGTAGCCGCCCGCCGGCGCGAAGAGCGTGTTCGCGTAGCTTCCGGTGGCGTCGTCTGGAAGCTGCGGTATGCCGTCGGCGCCCCAGATCTGCCACAGCTGCTGCCCGCGTACCCTGTTCGAGCCGTCCGCCACCAACGGGAGCACCTCCTCGTCGACGGCGAACACGTTCTTGCCATCCTTCGTCTGGGCGGTGATCACCCGCCTCACGGTCTCCCATGAGCCCTCGGACATCGAGCAACTCCTTTCGCGGTGGTCGGTCCTGCCGTCCCGAAACAGCGGTTCAGCTCGTCGCGCGCTCCGCCCCGAGGGCGATCATTGCGATGCGGCAAGGAACGGGGCCTTTTCTCCAGGCGTGCGGAACGCCGTTCTGGACGAGCACGTCGCCCTTGCGCAGTGTGACCTCGCCGCCGCCGTCGAGCAGCACGCCCACTTCGCCCTCCATGACGATGATCAAGTCGACGCTATCGGTGTAGTGCATGACGCGGTCGTCGACGTCGCCGAACTCGTTGCTCACCTCACCCGTGTCGGTGCGGCCGAGCATCGTCCCCAGAGCCGGCCACTGACCCCTGGGCGTGAGGGTGCTCCCGCTCTCGGCGGGGAACTCGCAGATCTGGACGCGGTAGCCGCCTGCCGGGGCAAAGAGGGTGTCTGCGTAGTCGCCGCGGGCCTCGTCGGGAAGTTGTGGGATCCCGTCGGAGCCCCAGATCTGCCACAGCTGCTGGCCGTGATCCGCGTTCGGCCCGGACGCAACGATCGGCAGAACCTGTTCGTCGATCGCAAAGACGCTCCTGCCGTCCCTCTGCGCCGTGATGACCCGCCTAACAGTCTCCCATTCGCCTTCAGCCATCGAGAGCCTCCTTTCGCCGCCTGACTCCTCAGTCCGCGTCGCGAACGTGGTCGTGGTATGGACTTCCGGTTTCGTCGTCGCCGCTTTCGAACTTCGGCTTGTAGTTCGCGGAGGCGAAGACGAGCAGCACCGTGGAACCCTCGGGGCCGGCGGTGATTGGCCCGTAGACCGTTCCCGCCTTCACGACGCGAACGTCGCCGGCCGAGAACCAGGTGTCGCCCACCTTCTGGCTGCCCTCGAGGTAGAACATGACGAAGTCGGCGCCGTGCGACTGCGCGTCCCACGTGATGTTGGGGGGATCCTTCGCCCAGTAGACCTGCGGCGACTCCTGGTCGTCCTCGTCGCCGAGGATCACGTGGACCCGCTTGAACCCGGGACGCGGCGCGAAGGCGGCCTCGTCGAGCGTCGAGTTCACGGAGCCGTTGCCGCTCGCAAGAAAGCGCGGTTCTTCCCCGATATCGGCCATCGATCCCAACCTCCTTGGTGGAGTCGAGTGACGCTCACGCGCCTTGAGCGAACCTGAAGCGAAGTTTGAATATCATATAAAACGCATGAAAGCCAGCCCGTCTCCCGACGAACGGCAGGCCGTCGTCGCAGCCGTCAGGGACTGGGTCGACCGGGCCGTCGTTCCCACGGCGGCGGCGCTCGAGGATGCGGACGAGTTTCCGACCGCCCTGACGTCCGACATGCGGGAGCTCGGACTCTTCGGCCTCACCATCCCGGAAGAGCACGGCGGTCTCGGACTCGGCCTCACGACGTACGCCCTCGTGCAGATCGAGATCGCCCGAGGATGGATGTCGCTCGCCGGGATCCTCAACACGCACTTCATGGCCGCATGGATGATCAAGACATTCGGCACGGCCGAGCAGCGCGTGCGGTATCTCCCGCGCATGGCCGCAGGGGAGGTGCGCGCCGCGTACTCGATGACCGAGCCCGACGCCGGCTCGGACGTGCAGGCCATCCGGACGCGAGCGAATCGAGACGCGGACGGCTGGAGCATCACCGGGCAGAAGATGTGGACGACGAACGGCCTACGCGCCGGGCTCGTCATGCTGCTCGCGAAGACGGACCCCGACGCCGTACCCCGTCATCGCGGAATGAGCGCGTTCATCCTCGAGAAGGAGCCCGAGGTGTCGCGGCTGCCGGGACTCGAGATCTCGCCGCCGCTCCGCAAGCTCGGCTACAAGGGAATCGAGTCGACCGAGCTCGTATTCGACGGATTCCGCGCGCCGGCCGACGCCGTGCTCGGCGGTGAGGCCGGCATCGGATGCGGCTTCAAGCAGTTCATGGCCGGCATCGAATTGGGACGCGTGAACATCGCCGCCAGGGCCACCGGCGTCGCCACTGCGGCATTCGAGGCCGCGATCCGGTACGCGCAACAGCGTGAGACCTTCGGCCAGCCGATCGCGCAGCACCAGGCCATCCAGCTGAAGCTCGCGGACATGGCGACGAAGATCGAGGCCTCCCGGCTGCTGATGCTCAACGCCGCGCGTAAGAAGGACTCAGGCGAGCGGACCGACCTCGAGGCGGGCATGGCGAAACTCTTCGCGACTGAGTCGGCGCACGAGGTGGTAATGGACGCGATGCGCATCCACGGCGGCTACGGCTACTCGAAGGACTTTCCCATCGAGCGTCTGTACCGCGACACGCCGCTGATGCTCCTCGGCGAGGGAACGAGCGAGATCCAGCGCCTTCTCATCGCTCGCCGACTTCTCGAGCGCTTTGCGCTCAAGAACGGCGACTAGCGCGGCCTACAGTCGAATCGGCACGCCGGGCTCTTCGCTGACAACCTCCACCGACTTCGGCGCCAGCTTCGCGAGCTCATCCGGCGTGCCCGTGAGCAGGCCGAATGTTCCGAAGTGGCAAGGGACGCAGCGCGAGGCGCCGATCAGATCGAGCGCGACGGCCGCTTCTGGCGGCCCCATCGTGAACCAGTCGCCGATCGGCAGCACGGCGAGGTCGGGCTGGTACAGCCTCCCGATTAGCGCCATGTCGCCGAAGACGCACGTGTCGCCTGCGAAGTACACGGTGTAGCCGTCCTCGAGCCGGACGACGATGCCGCATGCTTCGCCGAGATACGTGCCGTCTGGCGCGCTGGACGAATGGAACGCGTTGGTCAGCGTGAACCGAATGCCGTCGATCTCCTGGCTGCCGCCCTTGTTGATGCCGGGGAGGCCTCCGACCTGAGCTCCCTGCGTCCCCAACCACGCCTTAAGCTCCACCTGCGCAACGACCTCCGGCCCAAAGCGCTGCGTGAGCGCGACGGTGTTACCGATGTGGTCGCTGTGACCGTGTGTGAGGGCGACGATGTCCACCGCCTCGGGCTCGCGTTCTGACTCCGGACACTTCGGGTTACCGTCGAGCCATGGGTCGACGTAGATCCGCTTTCCGCCGGGACTGTCGAGGCGGAACGAGGCATGACCGAGCCATGTCAGCTGACCGTTCTCCACGATGCGCTCCTTCGTTGACTAGGGGACGAAGACCCCGGGGTGGATCCCGAGGTCGGTCTGGGCTTCGTCGACACGTCCGGCGAAGCCCGGCCTCAAATCGACATAGCTGGAGTCGAGCTGCGCGAGCGTCTCACAGCCGAGCAACGCCATCGTCTGGTCGATCTCGAATCGCATTAGCTCGAGAACGTGGCGAACGCCGGCCTCTCCGCCGACCGCGAGCCCGTACAGGTACGGGCGCCCGACGAGGACAGCATTCGCGCCGAGCGCGAGCGCCTTCGCGACGTCAACTCCGCGGCGGAAGCCGCCGTCGACGAGCACGACCGCCCGGCCGGCGACCGCCCGCACCACCTCGGGGAGGATCTCGATCGTCGCTCGTCCTGTGTCGAGTTGTCGCCCTCCGTGGTTCGAGACGATGATGCCGTCGACGCCGAGGTCGATGAGCAGTCCGCACTCGTCGCCCCGCTGCACGCCCTTGACGAGGAGGGGACCCGACCACTGCTCGCGGATGAAGGCGATGTCCTCGGAGGTGACTGGGCGCGCCGAGGCGGCGATGGCGCGGCCGGCGTCCTTCAGCGAGCGAAAGGGTCGAAGACGACCACCCTGGAAGCCACGCGGACCGACGATTCCCATGCCGCCGCGACCGACGTTGCCGCGTATGAAGTCAATCGCCCACCGCGGACGGCGCGCGCCCTCGAGAAAGAGGCGCGGCGTCATCCTCAGCGGCACCTCGAGCTTGTTGCGCTTGTCCCGTTCGCGAAGACCACCGACCGCCGTATCGATCGTCACGGCCAGCGCCTCATAGCCCGCGTTCTGCGCCCGCTGCAGCAGGGCCGTGCATTCGGACCTGTCGGCCGGGGCGTAGAGCTGGAACCATTTCGGGCCGTCACCCGCTCGCGCTACCCCCTCGAGGGGGTAGCTCGTCGCCGTGCTCAGCGCGAAGATCGTGCCGGCGTCCGCCGCGGCGCGCGCGACCGCCAGCTCCCCCTCGCCGTGCGCAATTCGCGCGTATCCGCACGGGTCGAGGAGCAACGGCATGGAGATCGTCTGGCCGAAGAGCGTCGTGGAGATGTCGCGCGTCGTCGTGTCGGCCAGCGCCCTCGGCCGCAGGCCGATGTCGCGAAAGGCCTCGCGGTTGCGGTGCACGGTGGTCTCGTTCCCGGCCCCTCCGTCGATGACTTCGAAGGCGGTCCGCGGCAGTCGCCGCCTGGCGGCCCGACGGACGTCTTCGAGATTCAGAAGCGATTGCATGCGAACTCGTCGGTTAACCGTATATTTCATACGATACTGGGTGGATGCGTCAAGAACGGGCAGACGTGACGGTTCCCGCCGCCGACGTTTCGCGTCTTGCCGGGCTGCCGAGCTCCGCCGTCGCCGACGCCCTCGGCAGAAGAGGGGCGATCGACCCGCCTCTGATCCGGCTCGCCGGTGCCGGTCGCTTCGCCGGGCTCGCGCGCACGGTCGACTGCCGCGGACCGGATCCCCGTTCCCTCCGCGCAGGCCTCGAGGCGTGCGCGGACGGAGACGTCCTCGTCATTGACGCGCGGGGCGGAGCCGTCGCAACCGCGCTCGTCGGCGAGCTCGTCGCCGCCGAGCTCTCCCGGCGCGGCGTAGTCGCCGTCGTCGTCGTCGGCGGGTACGTCCGCGACGTCGACGTCCTGCGATCGAGCGGAATTCACGTCTATGCCTGCGGCGTCACGCCAGTGGCACTGATCGGGACCACCCCTGGGACCGCCGATGTGCCACTCGAGTTCGACGGCCTCACCGTCTGCACCGGCGACGTGTGCGTCGGCGATGACGACGGCGTCGTCGCCGTGGCGGTGGATCTTGTCCGCTCGACGATTGCGGGCGCGGAGGCGATCGTCGCGCGCGAGCGCGAGATTCTTGACATGGTCGTCGCCGGCGAGAGCCTCTTCGACCTGCGCTAGGCGCGACCGCGCGCGCCCGTTCCGGCGCGGAGCGGGATGCCGTACAGCCTGCTCGCGTTTTCACCGAGCACTTTCCGCCGCAGCGGCCCTGGCATCGTGTCGACCGCCTCTGGCGGATCGAAGTCCCAATGCGGATAGTCGGACGAGAACATAAGCCTCTCGTCCATGCCCGCCTGAGACAAGAGCTCGTACATCCCCGTCAGAGCCTCCGGCACGTCCGGCTCCTCCATCGGCTGGGTCGTCAACCAGAAGTGCTCCCGCAGGTACTCCGAGGGCTTTCGGGTGAGATGCGGCACCTCGTCGCGGAGCACGCGCCACGACGCGTCGAGTCGCCAGGCGAACGGGACGACCCACGACCAGCCGAGCTCGAGCAGTGCGACTTGGAGGTTGGGGAAGCGATCGAAGACGCCCTCGAACACGAGGCTGGAGACGATCGGGTAGTCGACGAGCGCGAAGTCAGTGTGATCCTCGAAGTAGTAGTTCGTGTGGCCTGAGGGCGTGCCGCGCTTGCCGCCCGCTGCGTGGATGCCGACGGGGATCCCGTAGTGCTCGCAGGCCTCGTAAATCGGCCAGTAGCGCGGGCGTCCGATCGGCTCGTCGGAGGCGCCGCAGAACATCACCTGCACGAAGCGGTCGCCGCTGTCGTTGCGGCAGCGCTCGATCTCCTTCGTGGCCTCGGAGGGAGCCTCGAACGGCACGTTGATGGAGGCGTACCACCGTGGATCCGCTGCGAACCACTCGGTCCGCCAGTCGTTGTACGCGCGCACGATCTCCATCGAGAGCGCGAACGGATACGCGTCCGACCCGGTGACGAGCGCGGCGGCGGCGATGTCGTTGAGAACCGCGCCGCTCATCCCGTACAGATCGAGGAGCTGCTCGCGGGCGAAGTCCGGATCCGTGCCTGGCCGGCCTCCGCTCGGAGGAATGGAGTCCGTGCGGTGGGCGTATTGCCGCTGCCGCGGGCGCTCGCCCCCGCCACGCGTGTGGTAGATGCCCATCGTTCGCAGGTACTCGACCCACCGCTTGGACATGTACTTGTCCAGCTCGGGAGACATCGGCACCGCGTAGTTGTGGACGTCGGCGTCGATGATCGGCATGAACGCGTCGTCCTGCGCGGGCGGGCTCGGTGCGAGGATCGACTCCGTCTCTGCCTCCTCTACAACCGGTACCAGGCACGGGCAGTCTCGGACATGATGTTGCTCCGCATCGTCTCCGACACGTGCGGGAGCAGGTCGCCGAGATCGTCGTCGTGCCAGTGCGGATAGTCGCTGCCGTACATGAGGATGTCTTCCGATCCGAGCCATTCGACGATGCGCGCGAGCGCGTCCGGGGGACCGGAGTCGATCGGCGAGATGGAGAAGCGCATGTGCTCGCGGATGAGGTCGAGCGGGCGGCGGTCGAGCCAGGGAACCTCACGCCGTAGGCCCTTCCATTCCTTGTTCAGCCGCCAGCCCCACTGCGGTATCCAGGTGAATCCTCCCTCGAAGACGGCGACGCGAAGGGTCGGGTACGCCTTGAAGACACCTTCGGCAAGCAGGCTCGCGATCTGCGCCGCGTAGGCTTGCCACTCCGCCGCGTATCGCTCCACGTACCAGGACGGGAAGCCCGTGACGGACGGCGCGTCCTCGGTGGTGCCGCCCCAGTGGAGCCCGAGGACGAGGTCGTGTCGCGTGAGCGCCTCGAAGACCGGGTGATAGACGCGTTGGCCGTACAGCCGGTCGCTTCGGATCGGCAGGAACGCCTGGACGAAGCCCGGATGGTCGCCGACCCGCTCGATCTCGGCCACCATCGCCGCCGGGTCGCGGGCCGGTAACGAGATCGACGCGACGAGGCGCGAATCCTTGTCCAACCAGTCGGCGATGATCCAGTCGTTGACCGCTCGCGCGATCGCCGCCGCCCAGTCGGGATGACGGAGCGTGTCGATGCCGTAGTAGCAGTTGACGACCGCGCGTTCGACGCGCATCGGATCGAGGACGTCCTTCTGCAGGAGGTCCAGCCCCGATGCCGGCGCACGGTTCTCGGCTCTCCACTCCGGCCGCGACGTGCTGGGGGCGTTCGGCGGATACGTCGCCGCCGCGCCGTACGGGCCGAACCATCCACGGTCGCGGGCCATGTGCTCCCACACCGTGTCCATGTAGGGATAGAGGGTGTCCAGCGAGGGGACCGCCGCGTGGACGTCGCAGTCGATGACCGCGCCGTCCCAGTGGCGGCGCGGGTCGATCCGCTCGAGCGCAGATCCGACCGCGGTCACGCCTTCTTCCTCGGCGACCCGGCGGCGGCGCCCATCGTCACGACGAGATAGTCGTCGGAGACGGTAATAGGAACCTTCACCGCGACGTATGGACCGGGCCTTCGGCCGTCCCTGTCGGCGGCGTCGCCCACGACGATCGCGTCGCCGCGTTCCACCTCGACGGGGTAGTGCCGCACGCGGGTTCGGGCCGGGTCGAAATAGGACTGTCCCGTCCGCAGGTCAAACTCCCAGCCGTGCCACGGACAGACGAGAAATGTCTGCGACGTGTCGATACGGAAGTCCCCCGGACCGTCCGATTCGATGAGTCCGAGGAGCTCGCCGGAGCACAGCGGGCCGCCGAGGTGCGGGCAACGGTTTAGGACGCCGTGAAACTCGCCGTCGATGTTGAAGATGCCGACCTCTCGCCCGCCGACGTCGACGATGAGTCTGCTACCCGGCGGAACGTCCGAGACGCGCGCGACGACGTACTTCCCGGAGGTGTTGCGCGCGTTCTCCATTCGCGTCTTAGCCATCGTCGCTTCCTAATATGATATACGGAGCGGGATGACACCGGTGGGCGTTCGGTACGGCGGCGAGCCCAGGCTGCAGCTGAAAGACGAGGCGGCTGCGCACATCCGCGAGCTGATCGTGTCCGGTCAGGCGCAACCGGGCGAGTTGCTTCGGCTCGCGCCGCTCGCCGAGCTCATCGGCGCAAGCGTGACGCCGGTGCGAGAGGCGCTGATCATCCTCGCCCAGGACGGGTGGGTTGTCCAGGAGCCGAACCGCGGGTTCCGTGTCGCAGCCGTCACGCGCCAGGACATTGAGGACGCCTATCTCGTGCAGGCTTTCGTAGCCGGCGAGCTTGCCGCCCGTGCGGCCTCGATCATCACGGAAGAGGAGCTGGCGACGTTGCGAACGCTCGACGCCGCGATCAACGCGCACGACGGAAAGGACCCGGGCTACCTCGAGTCGGTGAACTATCAGCTTCACGATGCGGTCTACGCCGCGGCCCGCTCCGACCGACTCGTCTGGTTCGTTCGCAGCACGGCCCGATTCGTGCCTCGCCGCTTCTGGGGGGCGATCCCGGGCTGGCTCGACCACAACCGAACGGGGCACGCCGATCTCCTCGACGCGCTCGAACGGCACGACCCGGAAGGAGCCCGGATCGCGATGTCACGGCACATCCATGCCGCAGGGACGCTGCTCGTCACCTATCTCGATTCGATCGGCTTGTGGAGGGACTCCGGCCGCATGCACTAACGGCCGACGGTGACTGCGGCCAGCGGGTCCGACGACGCGAGCAGTTGCATGAGCCGTTGCGCCTCGACCAGGACTGTCGGCGCGAGCTTCGCGATCCGGTCGGCGCTCCACCGCTCCATCGGCCCCGCGACGTTGATCCCGCGACCACAGTGCCGGTGCTGTCGAACACCGGCAAGGCGAGAGCCGACGCGCCGGCGACCACTTCGTTCGCGCTCGTCCAGTACCCGCGTCCGCGAAGTCCGTCGAGGTCGCGCCCGAGCTCCGCGCGAGTCGCGATCGTGCTCGGTCCGACGCGGCGCAGACGAGCGGGGAGCCGCTCGACAAGCGCTGGATCCCACGCGAGGAGCGCCTTTCCTGCCTCTCCCGCATACAGGGGGCACGTGGCCGACTCCTGACTCCATGCGAATCGGCTCCGGGCTGACGAGCTCCGCGATGCAGACGCGTTCCTCTCCGAGCGTTGTTTGCAGGCTCACCGTCTCGCCGGTGAGACCCCTGATGCGGTCGAGCGTCGGACCACTGACGGCGATGAGGTCGCTGGTGCGGCTCGTGACGGCGAGCGAGAGGCGCATGACCGCGGGACCCAAGCTGTAGTGCCGATTCCCGACGTCGACGACCATGCCGCGCGTGGCGAGAGCCTTCAGCAAACGGTGCGTGGGTCGGCGTGGTGAGGTTGACGCTCCGGCTGATCTCGGCGAGCGTCAGCGAGCTGCCCTCCGTCACGAAGCCTCGCGATCCGCCGGTTCAAATCTCCGCGGTCAATTCGCCCGCTGACCAACGCCGCGACTGTGGGCCGCTGGTTTGGGAAGCGCGAGATCAAACCCGCGGTAGCCCGCGGCCGCCACGGCGTCGCACTCTTCGGTGTAGACCGGAAGCCCCGCGGCGTACGGCATGAATATGCGCGGTTTGCCAGGGACATTGGCACCGAGGTACCAGGAGTTTGCCTTCAAGAACATCGTGCCCTGCGCCGCCTGGTTGACATGTTCCACCCATGCGTCCTGCGACTCCTGCTGTGCTTCGATCCTGCCGACGGATCGATCGCGGGCGTAATTCAGCAGGTCCCCGACCCAATCGACCTGCTGTTCCGCCGTCCGGACCATGTTCGCGAGCACCGACGGGCTGCCCGGACCGGAGATGAGGAACATGTTCGGAAAGCCCGCCACGCACATGCCCAGATAGGTGCGTGGACCGCCCTGCCAGGTGTCCCGCAGCGACTGCCCGTTGCTGCCGCGGATGTCGATGGCGAGAAAGGAGCCGGTCATCGCGTCGAAACCGGTCGCCAGAACGATGGCGTCCACGCCGTACAGCGCGGCCGACGTGCGAATGCCGTCTGGTTCGACGGTTTCGATCAGCTCCTCTTTGAGGTCGACGAGCGAGACATTGTCTCGGTTGAACGTCTCGTAGTAGTCCGTATCCGCGCAGAGCCGCTTCGCACCGATCGGGTGGTCGTTCGGAGCCAGCTTCTCTGCGACGGCGGGATCTCTGACGATGGACCGGATCTTGTTGCGGACGAAGTCGGCAGCCATCTGGTTGACCGTGCTGTCGACCATGATGTCCGGGAACGCCTTGGTGAAGTGCGTTCCGCCACGTTCCCATGCCTTCTCGAAGGCATCGACACGATCGACCTCGTCCACGCTCAGCGCGCTGTCGGTCCGATACCGAAACGGGGAGCCACCCTTGGCCTGGCGTGCCAATTCGCGGCGCGCGCGGTAGTTGGCCTTCACTTCCGCGAGGTACTCAGGAGACACCCGTTTGTTCTGTGCAGGGATGCTGTAGTTCGCCGTGCGCTGGAACACCGTGAGCTTCCGGCACTGCGCAGCGATCACCGGGATTGCCTGGACACCCGACGATCCCGTACCGATGACCGCCACCCGTTGACCGGTGAAGTCGACGCCTTCCTGCGGCCAGCGGCTGGTGTGGTAGAGAGCGCCGCCAAACGCCTCGAGTCCGGGAATGCGCGGTGTGAGAGGGATCGACAGCGGCCCGGTGGCGAGAACGAGAAAGCGCGCCATGGACGTGCGGCCGTCCTGAAGCCGGACCGTCCAGCAGTCGGCAACGTCGTCATAGGTGGCCGCATCGACTCGTGCGTTGAACTCCATGAGCGGCCACAGATCGAACTTCGTCGCGACGTACCGCATGTACTGCTGAATCTCAGCCTGCGGTGCGTACCGCTCCGTCCATTCGAACTCTTGCTCGAGCTCTTCCGAGAACGAGTAGGAGTAGTCGACGCTCTCCACATCGCAGCGTGCACCCGGGTAACGATTCCAGTGCCAGACCCCGCCGACGTCGTCGCCGGCCTCGTAGAGACGCACCCCCATTCCGCTTCGAGACAAGCGATGCACCGCGTACAGCCCTGCGAACCCTGCCCCGACGACGAGCGCATCGAGGTCTGTCTGTGGAGTGCTCACCAACGCTCCTGTATCTACGATATGAAACAGCTATCCATATACTAGATTTGAGTGTTTCGAAAGATCAAGTTGCACCCGCCGAGCCATCGAAAAATCGTCGTCACGGGGAGCGCTTCGGGCATCGGCGCTGCGACCACTCGGCTCCTTCAGACGTCCGGCATCGAGGTCATCGGCGTCGACCTCAGAGACGCGACGGTGATCGCCGATCTCGCGACACCGGACGGCCGCGAGACCATGCTTCGGAGCGTCCGCGAGATCACGGGCCGGATCGACGGCATCGTCGCCTGTGCCGGCGTTGCGCACGCGGGCGGACCAGAGCTCATCATCCGCCTGAACTACTTCGGGGCAGTCGCGACCCTGAACGGCCTTCGCCCCCTGCTCGTCGAGAGCGACGCGCCGCGCGCCGTCGCGATCGCCTCGCGCGCCGTGCTGCATCCGTGCGACCCGGCCACCCTCGACGCCTGCCTCGCCGGGGATGAGGCAGCTGCCGTTGCGGCTGCGCTTGCGTATCGCGGCAACGTCTATGCATGCTCGAAACGGGCGCTCGCGCGCTGGGTGCGGCGATCCGCTCCGTCGCCGGAGTGGGCCGGCGCCGACATTCCGCTCAATGCGGTCGCGCCCGGCGCGATCAGGACGCCGATGATCGAGCACATGCTCTCGGATCCCGAAGCGCGTCGCGACCTCGACCGGCGCGGCCCCATGCCGCTGCAGGGTCTCGGCGAGCCGGAGGACGTCGCGCACTTGCTCGTGTGGCTCGTGAGCCCCGAGAACACGCTCACAACCGGCCAAGTGATCTTCATCGACGGCGGCTCGGACGCGGTGCTTCGCGGAGACGACGTCTGGGGCTAGAAGACCGAGGGCGGCAATGCGATCGCGACGGCAGCATCGAGACGCAGCCCGTCGGGAACAGGCCGGCCGCGTGAAGCCAGAAATTCGCCGATCTGGCGGTAATGGAAGGAGAGATGCCACCGTTGATGGCCGAGGAGCTCGGAGAAACGCATCCGGCCGCGCGGCGCGTCGATCCACGGATCGTGCTTCGCGAGATCGTTCTCGTACGCCGCGACGAACAACCCCCACCCGTCGTGCACCGACTGCGCGAACTCCACGAGCGACCTGGTGTCCTCGTACTGTCGAGCGAGCTTCTCGTCCATGTCGACGAGGCCCCAGTCGAACTTCCCGGTCTCGTACGCGTCCGGCAGAAGCGAGATCGGATAGACGGCGTTCATGGTCAGGTTGCGAATGGAACGTCCACGCGACTCGGTATCGGCGACGAGGAGCTCGAACGGCAACGGGCGGATGAGCGACGTCCAGAAGCCCACCACGAGCAAGAGGTCATAGGCCAGCCGCGACGCCTCGGGCATCGCAGGCACGGGAAGGTGGAGCAGCCTGGCGAGCTGGCTTATGTGCATGACCATCGTCGACGTCCCGTCGATCTCGATCGACGGCACCGGAGGGCTCCCGGCCGAACGCCAGCGTTCGAGCCCGTCCGGCGTGTTCCGGTCGACGGATTCGAACTCGACACCATGCTCGCCAAGGAACTCCTTGGCCGCGGCGCACGACGCTCAGGCGCGCTGCCAGAAAAGCGCAACTTGGCGGCTCATGCATCCTCCTCTCGTCGCGTGAGAGCGAGCACATCGCGGATCGAGTGCTCCTCTTCGATCGCGTCCACTCGGCGGACGATCTCCTCGGCGCGGTTCTCGCCGAGGACCGGTCGGGCGAGGTCGCGGAACTTGATCTTCAACACCTCGGTGAGCATGGGCAGCTCACTGTCCGGTGTCGGCGTGCGCTCGCCTTCGTCGTAGACGAACTCCTCGCCGTTCACGGTCACGGTGACCTCTGTGCGGATCCCGGTCGGTCGATCCGGGTGCACGACGAGCTGGATCTTCCGTGCGGCGGCGAGAACGTCGGGCGCGTGGACGGCATCGTCGGTGAACGCCGCGAGCCCGGAGCCGCGACCGGCGAGAACCGCGGCGCCGGCGTGGCGCACGCTGAACATCCCCTCGACGCCCGTCCGTGGGCGCTCGATGCAGCAGATGTCGAGCATCTCGCGCGTCACGCGCAGTCGCACGCTGTCGACGTCGTCACCGCTGATGCCGTGTTCGATGCACGCCTGCTGGAGCGCGTCGATCGTCGCGTGCGTGGCACCGCATGCAGGGTGCTTCTTGAAGCAGATCGACTCGACCGCAAGGCGGCCGGCCATGACCGCGTCGGGACGGGTCGGATCGAAGCCGACAGCCTGTGTCGCCGCGAAGCCCTGTGCAGCCTCGACTGCGTCCTTGCCGGCGCTGAAGCCGCGCTCGGCAAGGAGCGCTGAGGCCACGCCGACGGCAGCCGAGCGGCCGCCGTGGAGCGGCTTTGCCATCGTCCCGAACGACACCTTCAACCCCGCCGCCTGGGTCGCCGCGAGACCGAGCGCACGTCCGGTCGCCTCCGCGTCGAGACCGAGGACGCGCGCGGCTCCCGCGGCCGCGCCGAACGACCCGACCGTTCCGGTGGTATGCCACCCGTCGAGGTAGTGGCGCTTGCCGACGGCGAGACCTAGGCGGATGGAGACCTCGTACCCGGCGATGAGACCCGCAAGGGCGTCGACCGCGGAGACACCGTGCAGCTCCGCAACTGCGAACACCGCAGAGGCGACCGAGATCGACGGGTGGCCCTGCATCCAGAAGCTGATGTCGTCGTAGTCCTGCGCGTGCGACGCGGTCCCGTTGGCGTGCGCTGCAGCCTGCGGCCCGGCGGCAAGTGCCGTTCCGACCACCGTGCAGGCGCCCGCCGGGTCGTCCGCGGCGATCACCGCCTGGACAGCTCGCCCGCACGGCTCCCGCGAGCCAGCGAGTGTCACTCCGATCCAATCGAGCACGCACTGCCTCGTGCGCAGCAGCTGCGTGTCACTCAAGCCGTCGACCTCGAAGGCGGCGGCGCGTTCCGCGAGATCGTCGGTAAACCCGCTCATCCCGGCCTCGTCAGCGCAAGGAGGTCAGCGACTCCGAGCTCTGCGTCGATGTGTGCGACGCCGTCGATCAGCCCCGCGATCGCGACGTCGCCGACGATCGGGGAGGCGAGATCTCGCGCCTTTCGACACAACGTCTCCCATTCGAGCGGGAGCTCGTCATCGGTTGCAGCGCGCCGCTCCTCGGATTCGACGCGCAGCTCCTCCCCCGAGCGAAGGGAGACACGCACGATCGTCTCGAGCCCCGTCGGCGCGCCCGAAGACACGACCTGCACTCGGCGTCGCAGCGCGACGAGCTCGGGATCGGCAACTGCTTGGTCGGTGAATCCCGACGGCCCTGTGCTGCGATCGGCGATGACGAGCGACGCGACGTGGCGAAGGCTGAACTTTCCCTCGATGCCACGCATCGGCTCCTCGATGCAGCAGATGTCGAACATCTGGTCGCTCACCTGGATCTCGACGCTCTCGACCTCAAAGGGCCCGAACCCGTTGGCCGCCCGGAGACGCTGAAGCGCATCGATCGCGCCGTGCGTGCCTCCGCAGCACGCGTGCTTCTTGTATAGGACGCCCTCGATGCCGCGGCGGCCGCCGAGCTCCTCGACGCGGTCGGCGTCGAGCCCCGGCGCCTGGGTCGAAGCGAAACCCTGGTGCGCCTCGATTGCGCCCAGTCCGGCAGTGAATCCCTGCTCGGCGAGGAGCGCCGCCAAGACGCCGCTCGCGGCGGCGCGGCCGGCGTGCAGCGGCTTGGCCATCGTCCCGAACGAGACCTTCAATCCCGCCGCCTGGGTCGCCGCGAGACCAAGTGCGCGCTCCATCGCCTCCGCGTCGAGGCCGACCACGCGTCCAGCGGCGGCAGCAGCGGCGAAAGCGCCGATCGTGCCGGTCGCGTGCCAGCCGCGGAGATAGTGGTCCTTGCCGACGGCGACGCCGATCCGAGCGGCGACGTCGTGTCCGGCGATGATCGCCGCCGTGACATCGCGCCCCGAAGCCGCGCGCGCCTCGCCGAGGGCGAGCGCAGCAGTGACGACCGCCGCGGACGGATGCCCGGTCATCCAGAAGCTGCTGTCGTCGTAGTCGAGCGCGTGACACGCGGTGCCGTTCACGAGGGCGGCGCCTTGTGGTCCCAGCCGGTGCTGCGTGCCGACGACGGTCGCGCGCGGCGCCTCGCGCTCGAGCAGCGCGACATCGCTGGCGATGCGTGCAGCGTCCTCGACGCTTCCGGCAATCGTGACGCCGAGCCAATCGAGCAGACAGTGGCGAACGCGCTGACGATGCGTGTCCAGCACGTCTTCGAGCGATACCTCGGCCGCGCAGCGCGCCAGATCGGACGTGAATCCGGCCGGCGAGGCTGCGACCGAGGGCGCGGTCTTTGACACGGCAACCACGAACCTACAGAATAAATGGACTAGCTGTCCATATTGTGAAGAAGAAAGGACGCGCCGTGGCCCCCAGCTCCAGCAGACATGACGTTGTCGTCGTCGGCGCCGGGAACGCCGCGTTCACCGCCGCTCTGGCGGCGCGCGAAGCAGGCGCCTCGGTGCTCGTGCTGGAGAAGGCGCCGTTCGCCCTGCGGGGCGGAAACACGCGCTTCACCGGTGGCCTCTACCGCATCGCGCTCGACGACCTCGACGCGGTGCACGAGCTCATCCCCTCGCTCGCTCCCGAAGACGACGAAACGTTCGTCATGGAGCGCTACGACGCCGACGACTACTACGACGACGTCGTGCGCCTGGCCGAGGGCTGGTGCGACCCGAAGCTGACGCGGATGACCGTCGACCGGTCATTCGAGACCGCCTGCTGGCTCCGCGACCACGGCGTCAAGTTCCGCCTCTACCCCACCTCGCAGCACAGGGACGGCAAACGTGTGTGGCCCGACCACGCGATGCTCTCGACGGTCGAAGGCGGCGAAGGTCTGTCGAACACACTTTTCGCGGCGGCGGAAGCCGCCGGCGTCGAGATCGAGTACGAAGCGTCCGTCAACGGCTTCGTCAGGGACGACGACGGGCAGGTAGGCGGGGTCACCTATATGCAGCACGGTGAGGCGAAGGTGGCACATGCCGGCGCAGTCGTGCTCGCCTGTGGCGGCTTCGAGGCGAATCCGGAGATGCGCGTCCGATACCTCGGTCAAGGATGGGACCAGGCGCTCGTCCGCGGCACGAAGTACAACACCGGCGAGGTGCTCGGCAAGGTGCTCGAGCTCGGGGCGCAGCCGGTCGGCAACTGGTCGTCGGCGCATGCGGTCCCGCTTGACGCCTACTCGCCCGACACCGGTGACCTGGACCTCCGCGCGCTGTCGAGCCGGACGTCGTACATGTTCGGCATCACCGTGAACATTCACGGAGAGCGCTTCCTCGACGAAGGTTCCGACTTCAAGCTCTACACGTATGCCAAGACAGGTATCGAGATCCTGAAGCAGCCCGGCGCGATCGCCTATCAGATCTTCGACAGCGCGATCATGGATGCGGCCATCGAGGCCTCGCCCGGATATGCCGTGCCGATCGAGATCCCGATCTCGGAATCGACACCGGGCCGCGCGGCCGCGCACACGACGGGTAACGAGCGCAACCCGATCGTCGCCGACACGATCGAAGACCTGGCTATCAAGCTGAAGCTCGACCCGAAGGTCCTCGTCAAGACCGTCAACGAATTCAACAGCGCGGTGCAGGAGGGGACGTTCGACCCGTCGATCCGCGACGGCAAGCGAACCGTCGGCATCAATCCTCCGAAGTCGAATTGGGCGACGAGGCTCGAGAACCCGCCCTACAGCGCGTTCGTCGTCGCCTGCGGCATCACCTTCACCTATGGCGGCATCAAGATCGACGAAACGGCACGGGTCATCGACCTCACGGGCGAGCCGATTCCGGGCCTATGGGCGACCGGGGAGATCACCGGCGGCTTCTTCTACTCGAACTATCCCGCCGGAGCCGGGCTGATGCGAGGCGCCGTCTTCGGTCGGATCGCCGGCGAGGCCGCAGCGCGCTCGGTCGGCGTCGCGGCCGCCGTCGCGTCCTAGGCGGTCTCGACCACGGTCTCCGGCTCGGGCGCAAGACGCGTCTCGACGTTGCGCACGCCGAAAGCCGCGATCGGCAGGACGAGCGCCGCCGCGCACGCCGTCAGGAGGAATGCCGGCGTGATCGCGTGAGCGAGCGCGTCGCGCGTTGCCCGAGAGGTCTGGAGCGCCCCGCCGACCTTGTCGGGCTCCAGGCGGACGCCCGCCGGCAGGCGCCCGTTAACGACCGCGCCCATGGCGGCGACGCCGAGCGCTGCGCCCATCGAGCGCGAGAAGACCATGAGCGCCGTCGCCGACGTGATCAGCGAGCGCGGCACGGCATTCTGCACGGAGACGATGAAGACCTGGGCCATCATCCCCCAGCCCACGCCGCTCAGAATGGTGTCGCGAGCGATCTGTCCGTCCGTGACATCAGGGCTCATGCGCCACAGCAGCACGACGCCGGTGGCCAGCACGATCGGGCCGAGGAGAGCGAGCCCGCGGAGCCTGCCGGTGCGGAAGAGGAACTGGCCGACGAGAAGGCTCGCAAGGGACGTGCCGAGGAACTGCGGCCAAAGGACGAGGCCGGACTTCGTCGCCGACGTGCCGACGACCGCCTGGGCAAAGAGGGGCACATAGGTGATCGACCCGAGCATGACCCAGCCTCCCAAGGCGTAACAGGCGACGCTGCAGGCGACGGCACGCTGCCGTAGCGCCGCGAACAACAGGATCGGCTCGGGCGCGCGCCGCTCGGCCCACGCGAACGCGATCCATGCGCACGCGGCTCCGGCGAGCGTGAGGAGGATGACCGGCGAAGCCCATGGGAACGTGTGCCCGCCCCACAGAAGCGCGAGCAGAAGCAGGCCGGTTGCGAGCGAGAGGGTTCCCGCACCGAGCCAGTCAACCGGCCGGTGCTCGGTGCGCGTCGGCGTGGTCATCATGCGGAACACGATCGTCAGCGCGAGCAGGCCCACCGGGACGTTCACATAGAAGATCCAGTGCCACGACGCGTGGTCGACGATCAGGCCGCCGAGCAGCGGGCCGACGCCGGCTCCGCCGGCGAAGGCGGCGACGATGAAGGCCTGGTAGCGCCCGCGGTCCCGCAGCGGCACCATCGAGCCGATCGTCGCCATCGACAACGGTACGAGGCCCCCGGCGCCGAGGCCCTGGACCGCCCGGAACGCAATGAGCTCCGGCATCGAACGCGCAAGTCCGCACAACATCGAGCCGACGAGGAAGACGGCAACGGCGCTGAGGAGCATGGGGCGCTTGCCGTAGACATCGCCGAGCTTGCCGTACAACGGAACGGCGATCGTCGACGCAAGGACATAGCCGGTGAAGATCCAGGCGTACTCGGAGAGGCCGCCGATGTCGGCGACGATGTGCGGCAGGGCCGTCGTGACGATCGTCTGGTCGGCCGAGCTGAGAAAGTTGACGAGCATGAGCCCGACGTAGATGGCAAGAACGCGGCCGATGGGGATGCGATAGCCAGGCGGCTGGCTCGCCAGAGTGGCACGGATGCGCATGACGCAGCGGGGGCGTCTAGGTGCGGCCGGCCGGCACGGGCGCGGGCGGTCCGGACGATGCGAGCAGCTGCATGAGCCGCTGCGCCTCGCTCAGCACTGCGGGCGCGAGGTTTTCCATCTTGTCCGTGCTCCAGCGCTCCGCCGGTCCGGCGATGTTGATCGCCGCGACGACCACCCCTCCGCTGTCGAAGATGGGAACTGCGAGCGACGAGGCGCCGACAACCACCTCGTTCACGCTCGTCGCGTAGCCACGCTCACGCACTTCGGCAACGCAGATCTCGAGATCGGCGCGCGTGGCGATCGTGTTCGGCCCGACGCGCGGCAAGTGCGCCGGCAACCGCTCGACGCGGTCCTCGTCCCAGGCAATGAGCGCCTTCCCGGCAGCGCCGGCGAAGAGCGGGTGGACATGGCCGACACCCGACTCCATGCGGATCGGCTCGGGACTGACGAGCTCGGCGATGCACACCCGCTCGTCGCCGAGGAACGTGTGCAGGCTCACGGTCTCGCCGGTGAGCGCCCGCAGCCGTTCGAGCGTCGGCCCCCCCACCGCGATGAGGTCGTTGGCCCGATTCATCACCGCGAGCGAGAGTCGCATGACGGCCGGCCCGAGGCTGTAGTGGCGATTGCCGTCGTCGACGATCATGCCGCGAGTGGCCAGCGCCTTCAGCAGACGATGCGTCGTCGGGGTCGTCAGGCCGAGGCTGCGGCTGATCTGGGCGAGCGTGAGCGAGCTCCCGTCCTTGACGAAGCACTCGAGGATGTCGAGCCCACGGAGGAGCGTCTGTGCGCCCGAAACCGCCGCCGGGCGCTCGCCCCGGTCGGAACCGCGCGCGGGCGTCACGAACTTCCTCCGACCACGACGTTCAGGAGCGTCGAGAGCGTCTGGGTCGTCTTCAACCGATCGAGGCTGACGACCGCGTCGTGAATGGCTGCGCCGTCGATCCCATCGAGACGGCCGGTGAGCTGTGCGAACTTCTCTTCGATCTCCGGACGCCCGACCGGCTCGAACTGGCTCCCGATCCGGTGCTTCGCCTCGCCGCGCAACACACGGCCGTCGTGGAGTGTGATGTCGACACGGGTCATGTGCCGGTGGGTCGAGCCAAGGGCATCGATCGACTCGTCGGCGACGACGTCGACCCGGGAGGCGAGTTCCACCAACACAGGATCGTTGATGCGGCTGACGGCATACTGGTCGACCGAGGCGTTTCCGGCCTGGAGCATGGCCGCGACACCGTAACGCAGGCTCATCTGGGCATTCACGATGTCGCCCGGGACGTAGTCCCAACCGCAGTGAACGACGGTGTGGTGGGAGGTCTCGACGCGGACGGAGGCGACGTCTGCGGCGCCGATGCCAGCGTCGGTCCGCAGACGTCGCACGACGTCGAGGGTCGAGTGGTTGGCGGCGCAGCTGGCGTGAAGCTTGTAGCCGACGTTCGGGGTGAGCCATTCCTCGCCGAGACCCGGAACGAGCGCCGCGAGCCGCTCGTTCGCCCCGGGCTTGCCCTCGAGCGTCGAGCAGAACCCACCGAAATCGATGTCGAAGACGTCGTCGGTGCCCGTGAAACCACGCTGCGCCAAGCGGGCCGCGACGACACCGCTCTCTCCCGACCGGCCCGCGTGCAGACGCTTGACCATCCCGCCTTGCTGAGCGCCCATGAGGCCGGCCGCCATGCTCGATGCAAGACCGAAGGCGTGCCCGGTCTGGGCCGCGTCGAGCCGTAGACCGCGCGCTGCGACGGTCGTCGCGGCGATCGGGCCGATGGTGCCCTGGGGGTGGAAGCCGCGCAGGAAATGACCCGGTTCGATCGCCATGCCGACGCGCAAGCCGACCTCGAAGCCGGCAACGAGCGCCGTGAGAAGCTCGCGCCCGCCCCAACCACCGTCGGCCTCGGCCAGGGCGAGCGCGACGGGAACGGTGACGCTGCCGACATGCAGGCCGGAGCGGTGGTCGACATCGTCGATCTCGAAGCCGTGCCCGGCGGTGCCGTTGGCAAGCGCCGCAAGCGGGACGCTCGTGCGGAGGCTCGTGCCCCATACGCCGGCGAGAGCCGGAGCGGCCTCGGCGCGGACGTGCTCCTGGACGATCCGCGACCACGGCAGAGCTGCGGCGTAGAGGGTGCAGCCGAGGCAGTCGAGGAGGAGCGTCTCCGCCGCCTCGACGACGACGTCGGGAATGTCCTCGAATTCGAGGCTCGACGCCCATTCGGCGAGCCGCGCCGTGGAGGTCAGTGTCGCACTGTCGAACGTCGTGGTCATGTACACGTCCTCACTTCGCCCCGGCGCGCCGTTTCGGGCATCACGGCCTGCCTGCCCCAGCGACGGCAACGGTGGCGATCTCGATGTACCCGCGTTTCGTCTCCGGATCCGCGGTCGCCATGAACAGGGTCGTTCTGTCTCGCCCGCCGAGCGTGCAGGCCGTCGCCCAGCGGCCCGGAACCTCGATCGCGCGCTCGACCTCTCCGCCTTTCCGGAGGCGGACGAAGTGCTGCTTCGCCAGGCCGCCGATCCAGACGGCACCCTCGGCGTCGAGGCAGAGCCCGTCGGGCGTCCAGCGGCCCGTGTCGGCCCACACCTCCGGCGAGGTGAGCGTCCCGTCTCCCTCGATCGACCACTGCATCACCTTGCGCCGGCGCGTGCTCGCGTGGAGGAGCGTCGTGCCGTCCGGGGTGATGGCAATCCCATTCGGCCGAAGGGCGCGCGTCGCCGCGAGACGCCAGCTCCCGTCCGGCTCGACGAGGATGATGGAGTCGATCGGTTCGTCGCCGCCGCGGTCCTCGACGTGGGCGATCGCATCGACGTAGGCGCGCCCGTGCTCGTCCACCACCATGTCGTTCAGCCATTCGACCGCGAGGCCGCTGAGGTCGGCGTGCACGGCGGGGACGCCGTCCTCGATGCGGAGAACGAGCTTGCGATCCGCGCTGACGACAAGGGGCGTACCGTCGGGCAGAAAGCCGAGTCCGGCGGCGCGGTCGCCGATGTCGGCGACGACGTCGGCGTTTCCGTCGAGATCGACGCGCATCACGAGGTGCGCGTGCACGTCGGAGAACCAGAGCCTCCCGTCGTGCCACCGCGGGCACTCCGGAAACTCGAGCCCCTCGAGTAGGACCTCCGTCTCCACTGTCTCCACGATCATGCCGCCGGCCTGAAGTTGACGAGGGCAGCGTCGTCGGAGGCCGGCTCGAACACTGCCGTCACCCGCATGCCGACTTCGACGGCGTCCGGATCGACGCCGACGACATTGGCGATCATCCGCGGCCCGGCGTCGAGCTCGACGAGCGCAACGACATAGGGAACGGCGGCCTCGAACGTCGGATCGAAGGCCCGCTCGTACACCCCGAAGCTCCACACGGCGCCGCCGTGGTCGACCTCCGTCCATTCGGCTCGACGCGACCAGCATCGCGGGCACAGCGCCGCAGGTGGCCACCGGAGATAGCCGCAGTCCCGGCAGCGCTGGAACGACAGGCGGTTGCGGGCCGCCTCCTCCCAAAAGCGGGCGAGCAGCGGGTCGTCGAGCTCTGGCTGAAGGACGGTCACGGCACCTCGCTCGCGAGGACCGTGGCAGCCCCCTTCTCGAAGGCCTTGCTCGAGCAATACAAGGCGACTCGCGCCCCGCCCACCTGGCGCTCGCCTGCCTCGCCCCGGAGTTGACGAACCGCCTCGACGAGGTGAAGCCACCCCCACATGTACGCCTCGGACAGTTGGCCGCCGTTCGTGTTCAGCGGGAGGACGCCGCCGGGCTCCGTCGCGCCCGTTTCCAGGAACGGGCCGGCCTCCCCGACGTTGCAGAACCCGAACCACTCGAGCATCTGCAAGACCCACACGCTCGTCGGGTCCTGGATGTACAGAAGGTCGATGTCTTCGCGAGTCAGATTCGCATCGGCGTAGACGCGGTCCGCGACCGCGCGCAGCCAGGGGCGCATCAGTTGATCGTCGTTTTGGTAGAGACGAAGTCCCGTCTGCTGCGCGCCGGCGAGAACGTAGACCGGCGCCTTGGGAAACCCGGAAGCGCGATCGCGTGTCGTGACGACGAGCGCCGCGCCGCCGTCGGAGATCATGGTCACGTCGGCGCGCCGCACCGGGCGAACGAGGTACGGCGAGGCGAGGTAGTCGTCGATCGTCATCTCGTCCCGGAAGATGGCCAGCGGATTGCCCATCGCCCACTTCCGCGACGACACGGCGATGCGACCGAGCTGCGCCTCGGTCGTCCCGTACAGCGCCTGGTGACGGCGAAAGGCGAGCGCGGCCGGCCCCGCGACGTGGTGAAAGCCGTACGGCGCACCGGGGCTGCCCTCGTCACCGGCGGCACGCGTGAAGGCGAAGTGTCGCCCGGTCTTCTGGTTCGTCCCGTAGACGAGCCCAATCGTCGACGCCATCCCCGAGACGATCGCCATGACGGCAAGGTGGAGCGAGAAGTTGCACGTGCCGTACTCGAGGGTCGCGCTGAACGCGGGATCCATGCCGGCTTTGCGGCCGATGCTCGTGTCGATGCCGCTGTCGGCGCCGGCCGACTTGCAGGTGATCAGCCCGTCGAGGTCGTCCTTGTCCAGCCCCGCTTCTTCGAGAGCGAGACCGAGCGCCTCGATGGCGATGTCGTCCGCGTCACGGCCGGGGAGCTTCCCCTGCTCGGTCGCGCCGACCGCGACGATCGCCGCTGCGCCCCCGACACGCATTCCGCGTTCTACGCTCCGTTCGCTTCGGCGTTGCCGGCAACCGCGCCGGGTTTGAACTCCCAGGAGATCTCGCAACGCGAGTCACCGCGCCAACGGCAGCAGCGAACCTCGACGCGGTCGAGGTTCTCGTCCGCGGCGACATAGCCCTCGAAGCAGCCCTGCTCGAACGCACCCGTGTACTTTCCGTTCTGCGGCCGCGTCTCGTCGAAGTAGATGCAGGCGTCCCGCTTGACGACGCACCGTTCGTCATCCCATTCCGCATAGAGGGCGGCTGTGTGCTTCGGCCCGCGGATGGAGTGCGCGATGTCCTGATAGATGGCCATCATCTGCGCGCTCCCACGATTCCCACAGCCGCGTGCGGCAAGAAGCTTGGCGTAGCCGCCGCCGCCGTAGCGCCGCCCGATCTCGTGGGCGATCTTCAGCGCGGCTTCCTCGCCGATGATCTCCTCGGCGACCGTGTAGAAGGTCTGGAAGTTCGTCTCGATCTGACGCGCCATGCTGTACACGAGCTCGTCGGTCGTCAGGTCCTCGATGGAGAAGTCCAAATCGTCGATCCGCTTCTTCTCCGCGTCGCTCAGGTTGAGGCCGGGATAGAGGAGGAGGTTGCGGTCGGCGTACGGCTCGCGTTGCATCAAGCTCCTTTCGGTTCGGATCCGTCCACCCGGATCAAAGCGGCTTCGCCCTCCCCGATGCCACCGCAGATGGCCACCAGGCCGAGCCCGCCGCCCCGGCGCGCCAACTCGAGTGCGAGCGTCATCACCAACCGCGCGCCGGTCGCTCCGGTCGGGTGGCCGAGCGCCACTGCTCCCCCGTTCACGTTCGTCCGCTCTCGCAGCCACTCGGCCTCGGCCTCGTCGCGATCGGCGAGAACGAGCGTGGTGACGAGGGGGACGGCGGCGAAGGCTTCGTTGATCTCGATCAGATCGACGTCTGCGAGGGAGAGCCCCGCCTTCTCGAGCACTCGGCGGGCCGCCACTGCCGGGATCGAGGCGACCTTCTGCGGCGGCCCGGAGACCATGGTCGTGGCGACGATGCTTGCGATTACCGCCGACGAGCGCCGCTCCGCCTCTTCGGCGGTCATGAGCACGACACTCGTCGCGCCGGTGCTCAGGCCCGGTGCGTTCCCGGCGGTGACCGTATCGCTGCCGTTGACGGTCGCCAGCCCCGACAACACCTCGAGCGTCGTCTCCGGTCGCGGCGACTCGTCGGCTTCGAGGATTGCGCCGTCGACCTCGAGCGGCGCTATCTCCTCGGCGAAGTGTCCGGCGGCCATCGCTCGAGCGGCGCGCTGCTGGCTGCGAAGCGCCCACGCGTCCTGCTCGGCACGGCCGATGCCGTACTCGCCCGCCTCGGCGGAGGCTTGCACAGCTCTCGGCACGCCGGTGTGCGGACAGGAGATGACGAGCTGGTCGACCAGCTCGATGAGACCCAGCGGGTGACCCCAGCGTAGGTCTTCGACGAAGTACGGGACTTTGCTGAGGTTCTCGGCGCCGCCCGCGACGGCGATGCGGGCTTCGCCCATGCGAAGCGAGCGCGTCGCCATTCCGATCGCGGCGAGCGAGGAGCAGCAGGCCCGATCGATCGTGTACGCGTTTCGATCGTCCGGAATGCCGGCTTGCAACGCGACTTGCCTCGCAATCGACCGGTCGCTCCCGGGGAAGTTGACACCGAGAGCGAGCTCCTCCACCTCGTCCGTGCCGACGCCGGCGCGCTCGAGCGACGCACGCACCGCGTGCGAGCCGAGCTCCGGCAGGCTGAGTGCGCGCATGGCGCCGCCGAACTTGCCGAACGGCGTGCGAGCGGCGCCGACGATGGCGATGTCGCTCACGGCAGCTCCACCTCGACGGTCGCCTCGATGCACGAGCCGAGCGAGTTCGTCCCGTCGATGCGCAGGATGGCTGCATCCCCGCATTCCACGACCACACCGGACAGACGCAGCGTGTCGTACGGGTAGTTCGGAACACCGAGGCGCACAGCGACCCGGGTCAAGCGCGCTTCGGGCCCGGCCCACTGGCCGACATACCTGCCGACGAGGCCGTTCGTCGCGATGATGTTGAGAAAGATGTCGGCGGCTCCGGCCGCGCGAGCGCGGTCGCGATCGTGATGAAGGACGTTGAAGTCTCCTGACGCAACCGACCCGGCGACGATGAGGGTGACGGTCACCGGGATCTCGAGGTCGGGGAGCGCATCTCCCGCAGACACGTGCGCTGCCCGTCGTGTCTGCTCCGTGCGAACCCCATCCGAGCGGCCCACGACGACGTTCGGGCTGCGCGGAAGCTCCGGCGCGGAGGGCGGCGCGGGCGTGCGACGCTCGTGCGCTCGGTAGCGGAACGACCGGAAGCGCATCGTTCCGACCTGATCGCCGGCGCCGTTCGTGTACTCGCTCTCGAGCGTCACGAAATACCCCTCGCCGATCGATGTCTCCTTCGGACCGGCTATCGCTGCGATCGTCGTCCGGGAGACGATCGTGTCGCCGATGCGGACCGGAAGCACGTAGGTCTGCTCCGAGTCGGTGGCGACGACGCCGTCGTAGCCGTCCCCGCGAAGGGCGGCGTGAAGCTCTGCCTCCGCCTCGTCTGGACCCGGCTCGGGCGGCGGCGTCGTTCGCCTGTCCGGCATCGTCCACGTCTGCAGCATGGTCGGCGGCGCGATGACCTCGCCCCACCGGGTCGAGGCGGCGAAGGCGGAATCGGTGTAGACCGGCAGCGCGTCACCGAGCGCGGCGCACCAGTTGTCGATCGCCGAGCGGTCCACCGGACGGGGTGACATCCTCGGCGGGCCGGCCGGGCGGCCGACGAAGGCTTGCAGGCTGTCAACATGACCGGCGACGCTGTTCACTATATGGAGAGACTATCCATATCCGCGAAATTCGCCTAATATCCCGGGCGAATGAGCGTCCCGGTCGCGCACGACGCACCGCAGGCCGGGGTGCGTCCGGTGAGCCGGGAACGCCTGAAGGCGCTGCTCTCGCCGCGAAGCGTCGCCATCGTCGGCGCCTCCGAGACCTCGCGCTGGTCGTTCACCACGTTCTCCACGGCGACGCGGTTCGGGTTCCCGGGCCGGCTTCATCTCGTCAATCGCAAGGGGCTCCCGGCCCATGGGCAGGCGACCGCGGCGAGCTGCGCCGCGATCGGAGAGAAGGTGGACGTCGCCATTCTCCTGGTCGGCGCCGCGTCACTCCCGGACGCGCTGCGCGATGTCGCCGCCGCAGAGATCCCCGCCGCGATCGTGCTCGCGTCCGGCTTCGGCGAGACCGGACCAGCAGGGAAGGCGGCGCAGGCCGGCCTCGTCGCGCTGGCCGAAGAGCTCGACATCGTCTTCCTCGGGCCGAACTGCCTCGGCTTCGTCAACCTCGTCGACCGTTGCTCGGCTTGGGCCTCCCCGCCGCCCGTCCCCGACGCGACGCCCGGACCGATCGCGCTCGTCTCCCAGAGCGGCGCGGTCGCGGTTCAGATCGGACGCTACGCGGCCAAACACGGCGTGCGTTTCAGCCACGTCATCTCGACCGGCAACCAGGCGATGGTCGACACGCTCGACGGGGCGCGTGTCGTGATCGAAGACGACCGTGTCCGCTGCCTGGCGATGTTCGTCGAGTCGATCGGCGACGCGGCGCGTTTCGACGAACTGGCTGCCCGCGCCGCGGACCTCGAGAAGCCCGTCGTCATGATGAAGGTCGGCCGCAGCGAGCTCGCCGCACGGATCATCGCCAGCCACACGGGGTCGCTCGCCGGGAACGACGCCGTCATCGACGCCGCCCTGCGGCAGGCCGGCGTCATCCGCGTCGACTCGCTCGAGGAGCTCGTGACCACCGCCGGCCTCGTCACGCGCATCGGCCGCGTCCCCGAAGGGCGCCTCGGCGTCGTCTCCATCTCCGGCGGCGCGTGCGACATCGTGGTCGACCTCGCCGACGACCTCGCCGTGCCGCTTGCGACCTTCTCGGAGACGACGCGCGAGCGACTGAACGCGACCGGCTCGACGTACGGGGCGGCGAACAACCCGCTCGACGTGACCGGCGCAGCGGTCGGCGGCCCACAGCTGATGGTCGATGCCGTGACGACGGTCTCGGACGATCCGGAGGTCGCCCTGGTCGCGATCGTCGACGTCCTTCCCGACGGCGGCGTGCTGACGGAGACCAGCGGGCGCCTCCGGACGCTCGGCCCGGCGCTTGCCGGCATCTCCAAACCGTTCGTCCTCGTGAACCAGATGTCGCAAGACATGCCAGACACCTTGCAGGAGGAGGTGGCCGCACTCGGACTCGAGCCCTGGGTGGCCGGCCTCGACCTCGCAGTCCGCTCGATCGCCAGGGTCATGCGCTGGCCGGCGTGGCGCCCGCGGACGACTGTGGCCGGCGAGGACTCGCTCCTGCTCGACTCGCGTCCGGTCTCGGAGGCCGGCGTCCTCGCGCTCCTCGCCGAGCACGGGGTTCCGGTCGTGCCGACCCGGCTCGTCCGGTCCGCCGCCGAGGCTTCCGAGGCCGCTCGCGAGCTCGGATTCCCCGTCGTCGTCAAGGTCGCATCCGCGCAGATCGTCCACAAGTCGGACGTCGGCGGCGTCGCACTCCGGCTCGCGGACGAGGCCGAGGTCCGCGACGCGTACGAGCAGGTCACTGCGGCCGGATCCGCGGTTGAGGGCGCAGTTGTCGACGGCGCGATCGTCGCCCCGTTCCGTCGCGGCGGCGTCGAGCTGATCGCGGGCGTCGTACGCGACCCGCAGTGGGGACCGGTCCTCGCCATCGGCCTTGGCGGCGTGTGGGTGAACGCGCTCGACGACTCGAGCTTGCGCAGGGCGCCGGTCGGCGAGGATGACGTCCTCGCAATGCTCGGCGAGCTCCGCGGCGCGGCGCTGCTTGCAGGCTTCCGCGGATCGACGCCGGCAGACCTGAGCGCCGTCGCGCGCGCCGTCGCCGCGTTCAGCCGTCTCGCCTGCCGGCTCGGAGACCAGCTCGAATCGATCGAGATGAACCCGCTTCGCGTCGACGGCGACACGGTCGAAGCATTGGACGCCGCCATCACCTGGAGTTAGGAGGAGAAATGCCGGCGACAGCCGCCATTGCCGGTCTCGGCATCACCGAGATGGGAAAGATCTACGGCCGTTCCGCGGTCGACTTCGCAGCCGAGGCGGTCGCACTCGCGCTCGACGACGCCGGTCTGGAGAAGTCCGACCTCGACGGCTTGCTCGTGAACGCGAACCAGCGCTTCGACAACATCGGCCCGAGACTGCAGATGTCTCTCGGACTCGAGGACCTCACCTTCGTGAACGTCATGAACTCGTTCGGGTCGACCGCCGGGATGATGCTCGAGTACGCGAGCTACGCGGTCTCGAACGGTCGGGCGACCGCCGTCGCCTGCCTCTTCGCCGATGCTCCGCTGCAGGAGAAGGTGTCCAGCTCCGCCGCGTATGCCGGCAACCGGCTCAAGGGCGCCGTCGGCATGGCCGGGTTGCGGACGGCGCACGGACTCTTCGGCGCGAACCCCTCGTATGCGCTGGGCGCCCGCCGCCACATGCACGAGTTCGGCACGACCCAGGATCAGCTCGGCGCCATCGCGGTCGGCCAGCGCAAGTGGGCATTGATGAATCCGCGGGCCCAGATGAAGAAGCCGATGACCCTCGAGGACTACCACGCCTCGCGCTGGATCGTGGAGCCGTTCCATCTCTTCGACTGCGGGCTCGTCTCGAATGGAAGCGTCTGCGTCATCGTCACCTCGGCGGAGCGCGCGCGCGATCTCAGACAGCCGCCGGTCTACCTGCGCGGCTTCGGGCAGGTCGCGCCCGGCGACAACCAGTTTCACGACCGCAATCCGTTGCTCGACACGGGCGCGAAGCGTTCAGGTGAGCAGGCGCTGTGCCAGGCCGGAGTCGATCTCGCCGACATCGACTTCCTCGAGCTGTACGACTGTTACACGTACACGGTCCTCTGCACGATCGAGGACTATGGCTTCTGCGCCAAGGGCGAAGGCGGACCGTTCGTCGAGGACGGCAAGCTCGGCCCCGGAGGATCGCTGCCGACCAACACGGGGGGCGGACAGCTCTCGGCGTTCTACATGTGGGGATTCACCCCTGTGTCGGAGGCCGTCATCCAGATCCGCGGAGATGGCGGTGAGCGGCAGGTGGCGAAGAACGACTTCGCACTCGTCAGCGGCAACGGTGGAGTTCTCAACTACCACTCGACGACGATCATGAGCAAGCACGCGGCCTGAAGGAGGAGACGATGGCGACGACAGAGAGCAAGAAGCCGATTCCCGTCCCCGACGAGGAGTCGCAGCCGTTCTTCGACGGCGCGCGTGACGGCAAGCTGATGATCCTTCGCTGCCGGGTCTGCAGCCACCCGATGTGGGGTACCAGCCATTCGGGCTCGATGCCCGTGACGACGCGCTGCCACTCGTGCTTCTCGAACGAGCTGGAGTGGGTGCCGGCATCGGGCAAGGCAACGCTGTACAGCTTCGCGGTCATGCATCAGCCCTACCCGGGCTTCGAGGACGAGGTGCCGTACAACATCGCGCTCGTCGAGCTCGAGGAAGGCGTCCGCTGCATCTCCAACGTCGTGGACTGCGACAACGACGAGCTCGAGATCGGCATGCCGCTCGAAGTGACCTTCGAGGCGTGGAACGACGACGTATCCCTTCCCATGTTCAGGAGGAGTCGATGAGCTACGAACATGTGATCTACGAGAAGAAGGGACGGGTCGCTCACGTCACCTTCAATCGCCCCGAGGTCATGAACGCGATGAACACGAAGATGCACGTCGAGCTGCGCGAGATTTGGGAGGACTTCCGCGACGACGACGACGTATGGGTCGCCATCCTCTCGGGCGCAGGCGAGCGCGCGTTCGCGACCGGGAACGACCTGAAGGAGAGCGCGTCGCGCGACGCCAAGGCCCGTGCCGCCGAGCGGCCTCCGTTCGCCGGGATCACCAGCCAGTACGAGTGCTCGAAGCCGATCATCGCCGCAGTGCACGGGTACTGCGTCGCAGGCGGCTTCGAGACGGCCCTCGCCTGCGACATCATCGTTGCCGCCGACAACGCGATCTTCTCGCTCCCTGAGGTCAAGGTCGGCCTGGTCGCCGGCGCGGGCGGCCTCCACCGCCTGGCGCGCACGGCACCCCTCAAGGCCACGATGGGGCTCGTCCTGACGGGGAAGCGCATCGACGCGACGGAGGCGTACCGCCTGGGAATCGTCAACGAGGTCGTCCCCGTCGATGAGCTCATGCCGACCGCGGAGCGCTGGGCGAACGAGATTCTCGAGTGCGCGCCGATCGCCGTGCGAATGACCAAGGAGGCGGTCCTCAAAGGCCTCCAGCTCCCGGTCGACGAGGCGATGGCGCGCGACAACGCCGAGGTGAAGCCGCGCATCCGCGCCTCGGAGGACTACCTCGAAGGGCCGCGGGCATTCGCCGAGAAGCGCAAGCCGGTCTGGACCGGGCGCTGACATGAGCGAGAGCGATCGCCTCGACCGCCTCGAGGCAATCGAGGAGATCCGTCGGCTCAAAGCGAGCTACTGCCACTGGGCGGATCGGGGCTACGAGTCCGCAGGCGATGATGCGAAAGGCTTCGCAGGGCTCTTCGCAGAAGACGCCGTGTGGACCGGCGGCAAGGGCGTCCCCGTGGTCGGACGGGCCGCGATCGAGGCGCACTACTCCTCGTTCCGCCCGTTCTGCATGCACTTCGCGACCAACGGCGTCATCGACGTCGACGGCGACCACGCGACAGGCCGATGGCACGTCCTGTCGGCGCAGACTTCACACGAGGGCCGGGCGATCTGGATCGCCGGCACGTACGACGAGGAGTACGTCAAGACGGCGGAGGGCTGGAAGTTCAAGACCGTCCAGTTCCATCTCGCCTTTCGCACGCCGTACGACGAAGGCTGGGCGAGCACGCCGCACGTCGACTACTGAAGAGAAGCGCGGGTCAGGACGACGGCGTCGCGTACTTCTGTTCGCGCGGGTCCCCGCGATCGAATGCGTTCGGGCCGAGCCCTTCCTCGCGCAGCCGATACTTCTCGATCCGGCCTGTCGGCGTGCGCGGCAGCTCGTCGCGAAACTCGACGTATCGGGGAACCATGAAGTCGGGGAGTCGCTCGACGCAGAACTCGATCAGCGACTCCGGCGTGAGGTCGAAACCGTCGTTGAGCGTGAGCACGACACGAACGTCGTCCTCGCCGAGCGGCGACGGATACGGGATCGCAGCCGCTTCACCGACGGCGGCATGCTCCCGCAACACCTGTTCGACCTCCCACGACGAGACGTTCTCGCCTCGCCGCCGGATCGCATCCTTCTTGCGATCGCGGAAGTAATAGAAGCCAGTGCCTTGAAAATCGTTGCCTCCCGAGCGCGTGACCACATTTACCGCTCCGCCCATCGTGAGGCCCATGGAAGGATCGGGATTCGAGGTAGAGGTCTGAAACT
>Ga0209579_10000577_pt1 | contig 35359 bp, 27 predicted proteins | sample Coa_R1_2_FD_187152 | JGI IMG/M metagenome (GOLD analysis project Ga0209579, IMG submission 187152) | Surface soil microbial communities from Centralia Pennsylvania, which are recovering from an underground coalmine fire - Coalmine... | ecosystem: Environmental > Terrestrial > Soil >...
TACCGGCAGCCATTCTGGGGAAGCTGTTTCATCACCAGATTGAAGATGAGTTGCGCAAGCCGGTGATTATCGGGGTGTCGCTGGTGGCGGTGGCGCTGCTGATGTGGTGGTCGGACGCGAAGTCGAAGCTGACGCGGCAGCTGGAGTCCTCAAACATGGGCGACGCAGTGGGGATCGGAGCGGCGCAGGCGCTGGCGTTGTGGCCAGGAGTGTCGCGGTCAGGGATCACGATTACGGCCGGGCTGTTCCGCGGGTTTACGCGGGAGGCGGCGACGCGGTTTTCGTTCCTGCTGTCGGCGCCGGTGATTGCCGGGGCGGTGCTGACGGAATTGCCAAAGCTGATCAAAATGCACAAGGCGGGCGGGCTGGATTTGCCGCTTTCCACGCTGCTGGTAAGCATCGCCGTGTCTGGAGCAGCGGGATATTTCGTGATTGCGTTCTTTTTGCGGTATCTGCAAACGCGGACGTTGAAGCCGTTCATTGTGTACCGGCTGGTGTTCGGGATAGCGGTGCTAGCGCTGGCGTTCTTGCATAGATAGGAGATAGGTGAAGGACTGGGGATGGGAAGGGCTGTATTTGTCGCTCATGCGTGACCATGGTAATATGACCATAGGCAGGAGATGGCGATGAAGACCAAAACGATGGCGGCGGGTGCGTTCAAGGCGCAGTGCCTGAAAGTGATGGACCAGGTAAAAAGCAGGCGCGAAAGCGTAATCATCACGAAGAGGGGCAAGCCGGTGGCAAAACTCATTCCTATCGAAGAAGAACTGGACCCGATTTTTGGCTTCATGAAAGGCAAAGGCGAGATCACGGGTGACATTGTTGGACCAATCTTGACACTGGAAGAGTGGGGCGACTTGGCGTGATTCTTCTCGACACGAATGTCGTGCTGTGGATGGCGTTCGAGCCAGAGAAGGTATCGCGTAGTGCCCAGCGAAGAATTGAGGCGGCTCGAAGCGCGAACGAGGGCCTCGCGATATCCGGCATTACCTTGCTGGAGATTGCGACCGCGACGAGCAAGGGTAGGCTTCGCATCGCGGTGAGCCTTACGGAGTTTCTTCGACAGATTGAATCAATGTTTACGGTGCTGCCTATCACCGGGCTTGCGTGCGCGCGTACGGTGGGATTGCCCGAAGGCTACCCGGGTGATCCAGCAGACCGGATTATCGGAGCAACGGCTTTAGTCGAGGGTCTGACGTTGATTACGGGAGACCGGAACATCTTGAGGTGCCTGGAGGCGGTAACCATTTGGTAAGGAGCGGTGGTTGATGATTGAGCACTTTCGCTGATGCGCCGTCCTGATGCTGTGCCTTCTGCGGGCGGTTTTGGTATGATTTGGGTGGTTTTGCAGTTCCTCCACGCAGGCGGTTGATGGCGCCAGACCGCTTACGGCACTCGGCCTTCCCCAAAAAGCTGAGGAGATCTTCGTGCGCTTTCTAACACCTACCGGGAACAAGCGGCTTAACGAACTGGTTGGATTTTTGTGCATGGTGGCGGCGTTGCTGATTGCGGCGGCGCTGTTCACGTATTGGCCGGGAGATACGTCGTTTAACGTGTCGACTTCGCGTGATGCGCAGGCGCACAACCTGATTGGGCCGTTCGGGGCGTACACCTCGGACGCGCTGTTCCAGTTGCTGGGGTATTCGGCGTTTCTGCTGCCGATGGGAGCATTGTGGCTGGGGATCAAGTGGTTCCGGAGCCGTGCGGTGGAGTCGCAGAAGGCCACGCTTATCGGATACGCGTTGTTGGTGCTGTTCCTGCCGGCGCTGCTCGCGCTGATTCACTTCCCAGAAGTGCGCGGGGCGATTCCGTCGGGAGGCATGGTCGGGGCGCTGCTGGCCGGGGCGCTGATGTCTGGGTTCAACAAAACTGGAGCGCTGATTGTGACGCTGGCGCTGCTGGTGACGGCGACGTTTCTGACCACTACATTTTCGTTTGGGCGGGCGCACGCGTGGGCCGGTAGTCCGAGTGGGCCGATCGGAGCTATGGGGAAGCTGGGAATTCTGCAGCGGGCGCAGGCGCGGTGGCACGGCTGGCGTGAACGGCGCGAGCAGGATCGCATGAGACGCCGGGTAGAAGCGAACCGGTTGGAGGGGCGGAAGCCGGTCAAGGCGCAGGCAGGAACCGCGGCGATGGACGACGAGCCTGAGGCCATTCACTTGCCGGATGAGAGTGATGTGTTTAAGCGGGAGTCCGAAAAAGATGAGGACGAGAAACCGGGCGGCGGGCATAAAGCGCCAATTCTCTTCCTGAATCAGGACAAACCGGAAAAGGCCGGCAAGAAGTCCGGCGAACCAAAGATCGCCAAAGGGAATACGAACTACAAGTTGCCCAGCGTGAGCCTGCTGAGGGAAGGAGAGCGCTCGCAGAAGCTGGATGAAGAGGAATTAAAGGAGCGCGCGCGGGCGATTGAAGAAAAGTGCCAGGAGTTCGATGTCCAGGGGCGGGTAACGCAGATCAACCCGGGGCCGGTGGTGACGACGTTTGAGTTCAAGCCGGAAGCGGGGATCAAGTACAGCCGGATTATCGGCTTGACCGAAGACTTGTGCCTGGCGCTGCAGGCGGAATCCATCCTGATTGAGCGCATTCCGGGAAAATCCACGATCGGCATTGAGGTGCCGAACATCAACCGGCAGACGATCGCGCTGCGGGAGATTATCGAGGCGCAGGAGTTTGTGGGCTCGGCAAGCAAGCTGACGCTGGCCATGGGACGCGACCTGCACGGCCGGATCCGCGTAACCGACCTGGCCAGTATGCCGCACCTGCTGATCGCAGGCTCTACCGGCACCGGCAAGAGCGTGTTCATCAACTCGCTCATGATGTCCATTTTGTATAAGGCTTCGCCGGACGACGTGAAGATGGTGCTGGTGGATCCGAAGAGGCTGGAACTGAATTTGTATGAGGGGATTCCGCATCTGATAGCCCCGGTCGTTACGGACCCCAAAGTGGCGTCGAATGTGTTGCGCAACGCCACACGCGAGATGGAAAACCGGCTGAAGCTGCTGGCGCAGCGCGGAGTGCGGAATATAGACCAGTACAACCGGACATTCCAGAAGCAGCAGTCCCTTTCGCTATTTGAGAATGTGGAAGAGAGCGAACACAAGCCGCTACCCTACCTGGTGATCATCATTGACGAGTTGGCGGACCTGATGATGGTGGACACGAACAACGTGGAAGAGTCCATCACACGGCTGGCGCAGATGGCGCGCGCGGTTGGGATTCACCTGATCCTGGCGACGCAGCGCCCAAGCGTGGACGTGATCACCGGCTTGATCAAAGCCAACTTCCCTGCCCGCATATCGTTCCGTGTGGCCAGTAAAGTGGACTCGCGGACGATTTTGGATTCCAACGGGTCGGAATCGCTGCTGGGCAAAGGCGACATGCTGTACCTGCCGGCGGGATCGGCGCGGTTGCACCGCATCCATGGGCCGCTGGTCAGCGAAGACGAAATCGTCAGTGTGTGCGATTTCTGGCGGCAGCAGGCACAGGCCAAATACAACGAACAGCTACTGGAAGCGCCCAAAGACGAGAACGGCAAAGTGGAGGGTGTGACTGACGGCGAAAGCGGCGGCGAGGAAGCCGATGACGAGCTGTACCAGGATGCGGTCCGCGTGGTTTGCGAAATGGGGCGTGCTTCGACCTCTACGCTGCAGCGTAGGTTGCGGATTGGCTATGGCCGGGCGGCCCACTTAATTGACTTGATGGAAAAAGACGGGATTGTGGGGCCACCGGACGGGACGCGGCCGCGGGAAGTCCTCAAAGGCAAGAGCTGGATGAAGGAATTTGACGAATCTGACCGCTAAGTGAGACGGCACGGCAACGGCGTCAGCGCCCGACCTTGGTGCTCTAAGAGGGACATACATACTTAAGACCTGTCCTTCGGTACAGGCCTGTCCTTCCCGGCAGGTCTAAGAAAGTCTCCTGCTCCGAATCTTCGCTCTTGGTCAGTAGATGCGGGTATGCCGTGGCCCATACCCTGATTCAGTATGCAATTCTACAGGCCACGCAGTTCTGGGCTCCGAAGTCTGTTTCTTAAGGTTTGCCCGCAAGCCTTCTCGAATAACCCTCAACCCCGGACGCCCTATCGCCGGTTTCGGTTCCCTATTTTTGCTTCGATGGCGCTCGCTCTGGCAGCTTTGGGACAGGGCGGCTTGGCAGATGCTTCTGGCACGCTGACACCGAGCCCTTCCAGCGCGAGTTTTGGCACAGTGCCGATTGGCACGAGCAACACGCAAACCATTCAGTTGAAGAACACCGGTTCCGGCACGTTGACGATTTCCAGCGCGAGCGTTAGCGGAGCGAGCTTCAGCATGAGCGATTTAAGCATTCCCAAGTCATTGGCGCCAGCGGCCACGGTCAACCTCACCGTCAAGTTCACGCCGACGACGAGTAGCAGCACTTCGGGAAGGATTACGCTAACCAACAATGGCAGCACGTATTCGGTGGCGATCAGTCTGAGCGGGACCGGGTCCACGGCGACGCGATCGCTGTCGCTCTCGAGTAGCAGCCTGAGTTTTGGCAGTGAAAGTGTCGGGGGCACAACGACGCTGGAAGAGACGGTCAAGAACACCGGAAATTCCGCCGTATCCATTTCCCAGATGAGTGTTAACGGAGCGGCTTTCAGCACGTCGAGCGGACTCGGTGGCGTAAGTCTTTCCGCGGGCCAGATCGCCAATTTGCTGGTCGAGTTTTCTCCGAAAACCACCGGAAGCCAAAGCGGGCAGATCGTGATTACCAGCAACGCGAGTAATTCAACTGTTGCGATCCCCTTGTCGGGTAGCGGCGTCAGTGGAACCAGTCACTCGGTGGCATTGACCTGGGCTGCGAGTACTTCGTCGGGTGTGACTGGATATTACGTGTACCGTGCGACTAGTTCTGCCGGCGCTTTCACGCGTCTCAATTCCTCGCCGACAACCGCGACGAAGTACACGGACGGCAGCGTGACCTCGGGAGACACCTACTACTACGAGGTTACGGCCGTAACATCGAATGGAGCGGAAAGCGCACGTTCCAGCGAAATCAGGGCCCAGGTGCCGTAACAGGCTCAAAGTAAGCCCTGGCGAAATAGCCGCGCAAGCCTTCTCCTTCCGCGGCTGTCTCGTTTTTGCGAGTTTTTGCAAGAAGACGCGATACCAGCGAGGCGAAGCGGAAGTTTGACTCGGGGAAGCGCGCTCTCTAAAATGTTAGAATTGCGTAGCTGCCGGGGTAGCTCATTGGTAGAGCGCCGCCCTGAAAAGGCGGGCGTAGCCAGTTCGATTCTGGCCCCCGGCACCACTCCCGGATTACAGCAAGGCATTCTGTTTAGTCTTGAATCTTGTGTTCCGCTATTTTGTTGTAGAGCAAGCGCCGATTAATCTGCAGGCGATTGGCTGCTTCCGACTTATTGCCGCCGGATTCCCTGATGGCCTTTTCAATCAGATGTTTTTCCAGTTTGCCGACCGCTTTGTGAAACGGCATCGACAGCAGGTCAATCTCGAGCGGCTGTGAATCGGGGTCCCCCCGGCTTTCGGTTCTGGCTGGAAAGTGTTCGGGCATTAAGACGCGGCCGCGGGCCATCAGCACCGCGCGCTCGACCATGTTCTCCAGTTCCCGGACGTTGCCAGGATAAAAATAGTTCTGCAGCAGCAGGATGGCTTCGTCGGAAAAACCCACGGCCGGCAGGCGGTTCTTTTCGCTGTAATAGCGAAGAAAGTGCTCAGCGAGAGGCACAATGTCGGAGCGCCGTTCGCGCAGCGGCGGCAACGAGATGCGGACCACGTTGAGCCGGTAATAGAGATCTTCGCGAAACACCTTTTCCCGCACCGAAGCTTCCAGATCGCGATTCGTGGCGGCAAGAATGCGGAAATCGCCGCGAATGGTTTCCGTGCCGCCGACGCGCTGGAAAGTATGCTCCTGCAGGACGCGGAGTAACTTGGATTGCAAATTGGGCGAAAGCTCGCCGAGTTCGTCGAGGAAAATGGTACCGGACTCGGCCATTTCAAAACGGCCGGCCTTGCGGCTGACAGCGCCCGTAAAGGCGCCACGTTCGTGCCCGAAGAGTTCGGTTTCGAGGAGATTCTCGGGCAGTGCGGCACAATTGACGACGACAAACGGGCGAGTTTTGCGCTGGCTGTAGTTGTGGATGGCTTCGGCGACCAGCTCCTTGCCAGTGCCGGACTCGCCGCAAATTAAAACGGTCGAGTCGGTTTCCGCGACTTTGCCGATCATGATGAAAACTTCCAGCATGGGTCCACTAGAGCCGATAAGACGGCCCGAACTGGATGGCGGAGCTTGTTCGCGCTGGCTGCGCAGGCGTTCAACGATGCGATTGAGATAAGCGTGGTCCAAGGCGCGCTCGGCGGTGAACAGGATCTCGTCGAGATCAAACGGCTTGGTTACGAAATCGTAGGCGCCCAGCCGCACGGCTTCGATGGCGCTATGGCTGGAGCCAAATGCGGTGATGACAATTACGGGAATGACGGAAAGGCGAGGCTCGCCGCGCAGGTATTGCAGAAACTCCTCGCCGCCCATGTGGGTCATTTTCCAATCACTGAAGATGAGGTCCGGAGCAGTGTCGCGAAGCAGTTGGACAGCCGAGCTCCCATCGTCGGCTTCCAGAACGGAATAGCCACGCGCGGAGAGGATTTCCGCCAGCGTTTTGCGCAAATTGGCTTCATCGTCCACGATGAGAATCGTGGCGTTTACGGGTTTGGATTCCAGTGAAGATCCTCGGTTCATCTAGGCAGCCGCGGCCGGGATGGTGATGCGGACGCAGGTCCCCCGACCTTCTTCGCTGTCCACGAGAATGTCGCCACCGTGAGCCTGAACCAGCTCGTGGCAGATGGACAATCCGAGGCCGGTGCCGGTGGGTTTGGTGGTAAAGAAGGGGTCAAAGACGTGGCTAGAAACGCTGGCCGGCATGCCCTTACCAGTATCGCGAAAGTCGATGCACACGGCGTCTCCACTGTTGGCAGTCTTGTTATGCGGGGTCATTGTGACCGAAAGAGTTCCGCCAGCGCCGGTCATAGCCTCGATGGCGTTCTGGATGACGTTGTCGAAGACCTGCGCTATCCGGTCTTTGTCCACCAATAAGGGGACGGAATCATTGGGCAAGCTGGCAGTCATAGCCACGCCATTTTTGGAAGCCAGATCACGGAAGGTGCCGATGCGCTGTTCGACCAGAAAGCGCAGGTCGGCTGATTCGAGGCGGAGTTGCACGGGGCGAGCAAAACTGAGCAAACGATTGACCATACCGTTCAGGCGCTCGATTTCCTGAAGGGCAACCTGGCAGGATTCCCTGACGTGTGCATTGTCTGAGTCGCGGCGGCACATCTGCACGCGGAGGCGGATGGTGGCGAGCGGATTGCGCACTTCGTGCGCGACGCCGGCGACCAGGCGGCCGAGTGCGGCTAGCCGTTCATTGTGTCGCAGGTGGCCTTCGATCTGTTTTTCGCGTTCGATTTTTGCTCTTAGCGTGAGGCCGAGGCGATTGATGGCTTCAAGGATGTCCTGAATTTCCTCCGGTTCGCTCTCCGAATCGACGTGCGCAGATAAGTTTCCTTCCAGGCCTCGCAAGCCAGCCTCAATCTTGCGGACACCGCCTTGCAGATTGCTAATGACCAGCAAAGTTAGGAGTACGCTGGCAAGTGCGGCGCAGGCCAGAGCAGTGGTGATTAAGTAAGCCCAAAAACGGTTGGCGCCGGGAACTCCCGCGAGGCGTTTGCTGGTCCAGGCGCTGCCCACTACGGAATGTCCATCGCGAATAGGCGCGGCGGCGACCAACAGGACGCCGGGTGCGATGGAAAGAGTTTCGTCGGTAGGTTGATTGGTGGCGGCGGCGCGCTTTGCGATTTGAAGAACTGCGGCTTGCTCGCCACCAGCTGAGGTATCGGCGCTGGAAGCGACTTCGCGGTTCCCTTCTGGATAGCCAATGAGCATGTCACCGCCGGCTGAATAGAAGCCGCCGGTTGTGCCCTCCACGTTTTCCAACACCACGCGGCTAAGCAAGGCGAAAAGCTCCAGCGAGGACGCCGCCGAAGGATTGCTCAGCGGAGGGGACTCATGGTTCTTACGGGAGAATTCGGCTTTGTCAGCATATTCGCCGGCCAGGTTTTGCGCCGCGACGATCAGGTGTTTTTTCTCGGCGGTGAGCACCGCAGATTTGGTATAGCGAAGAGTTCCAAAGATAGCGCCGAGAACACCAATGAACAGGACGCAAACCAGCGTACCGAGGAGGGTGATCTGCCAGCGGAAGCTGAGACGGGAGAGTGGGAGTCTGGACGGCAGGGTGTCACCCCTTTCCACTCTATTTATCATAGCAATTCCATGGGTGGGTTCGTTGTGGCGAGTGCGCTCCATGCAAAGGTTGTAGTGCCGGGCGGGAAGGAGCAACCGGATGCCCAGAAACTTGCGGCTGTCGAGCACGGACTAAACCCTTATTTTTCTGGAAGTTTCGTCGGGAATTCTGGGGTTGCCGCGATGAGGTAGAGGAGGCTCGTAAAGAAAGCACACACAGGCACGTAAAAGGAGCGCACACTCTGATCGCGTCGTTGCCGCTTTCGGTGTCTGCAAATCTCGCTCAAGCGGTGAGGAGCACGCAAAGATTCGGCACGGCTTTCTGTGCAGAATCTGTACAAAGAGGGAAGCCACGATCATCTTCCCGGCAGTTCAGGAATGCCAGGCGGAACCGTTGCGGCGCATAAGAGGCTTATTCCCCTAGACTTGCACTGACTCGACGCTGCAGGGCCAGGCGGGTTCAGGGATGAGGGCGTTTGCGCAATGACCGCGGGACATGGAACCGGAAATGCTTAAACAGGGCGACTACAAAAACCAAGACCAGTCTGGTCGCTGGAGCGAAGCTTGCGTCGTTTTAGCCATTTCCAAGAAGCATTGCAGACACCTCTGCGCCACTTTACTGGCCGAGAACGCGACCCGTGGGTTAGCACATTGAGTACTGCAATTTTATTTCGCACGCCGTGGGCTTTGGGTAGAACCGGCAGATTGACAGACCTTGCCAACGAAGCCGAAGGGAGCTGAGGACTTCCCGCATGCCGTCGTTCTCGCTACGCCATCCCTATTTCATCATCGTGCTCTGCTTATTCGTATGCGTGCTGGGAATTACCAGTATCGTGCAGATGCCCGTGGACATGTTCCCGCCGATCAATATTCCCGTGGTGCTAGTGGCGACGTTTTATAACGGGATGCCGCCGGAACAGATTGAGGCGGACATCACGGATACGTTCGAGCGGTTTTTTACGCTGGGCAGTGGAATTGACCACATGGAGTCGCGGTCCATGTCGGGGGTCAGCCTGATCAAGATTTACTTTCAGCCGGGCACGAACGCCAACGCCGACGTCACCCAAATTTCCAACTTGGCTATGGCCGACTTGCGGCGCCTCCCCGAGGGCACGCTACCGCCGGTGGTGATGAAGACAGACGCATCGAACCTGCCGGTGTGTTTGCTGACGGTGGAAGGTCAAAACCTGAACGAAACGCAGCTGCATGATTACCTGCAATACCAGATTCGCAATCAAATCGCGAACGTGCCCGGCGCGACGGTGCCTCCGCCCTACGGAGGCCGGTATCGGCAGATCATGGTGTACGTGGACCCGCAGAAACTGCAGGCGCACAATCTGAGCCCGATGGATGTAGTGCGCGCGACGAACGAATCGAACTTAATTCTGCCGGCCGGCGATCTGCGGCTGGGTCCAACAGACCAGAATATCTACACCAACGCACAGGTGCCGAATGCACAAACGCTGAACCAGATTCCGCTGAAGACGGAGGGCGAAAAATCGGTGTTTGTGGCCGACATTGGTCACGCGGTGGACGGCTCGTATTTGCAATACAACATCGTGCGGGTGAACGGACAGAAGTCGGTCTATGTGCCGATTCAAAAGCAGGGCGGCGACACCAACACCATCGCGGTGGTGAGCGGGATTCGCAAGGCGATCCAGACCCTGCGCGACATTCCGGCCAACCTGAAGACCCACGTGGTGTTCGATCAATCGGTGTTCGTAAAGGAAGCAATTTCCACGGTGATGCGTGAAGGCGGTGCGGGCGTCTTCTTGACAGCGCTGATGATTCTGGTGTTTCTGGGGAGCATGCGGGCGACCGCGGCGGTGTTTTTGTCCATTCCGCTGTCAGTAATGATTGCGTTTTTCATTCTGCACATGGCGGGGCGCTCGATTGACAGCATGGTCCTCAGTGGTTTGGCGCTGGCGTTTTCGCGCTTGATTGACGACTCGGTAGTGGTGCTGGAGAACGTCTATCGGCACATCGAGCTTGGCGAAGAGCCCAGCGTGGCGGCCATCCACGGGGCCAATGAAGTGGCGCTGGCGGTACTGGCGATCATGCTGGTGGCGGTGGTGGTGTTCTTTCCGGTGACGTTTCTGTTCGGGGTCAGCAAGTACCTGTTTGGGGCGCTGGCGCTGGGAGTGGTGCTGGCTCTTTTTGCGTCGTATTTCTGCGCCGTGACCGTAGTTCCCTTGTATTGCGCGCATGTGTTGAAGCCCGTTCACCACGGTGCTGACGTCAAGAAATCATGGGGCGCGCGGTTTCATGCTGCCTTCAACAAGAGATTCGACAAGATGTTGGATGTTTATGAGCGGTGGGTACAGAAGACATTGGACCGGCCACGGGAAGTGGTGATCGGCTTCGTTGCCATGTTCCTGTTGAGCTTTTTGCTGTACCCCTTTATCGGAGTGTCATTTTTTCCACGGACCGATGCGGGCCAGTTCGTGATTAACGTGAAAGCGCCGACGGGTACGCGGGTTGAAATCACCGAGGATTACGTAAAGAAGGTCGAAGCAATCGTCCGCGAGGTGGTGAAGCCCGGTGATCTGGACACCGTGGTGTCGAACATCGGAGTCATGGCCGATTTATCGGCCCTGTTCACGCCCAATTCGGCAATGCATACCGCCTTTGTGCAGGTAGGACTCAAGGAAGACCACAAGGTCAGCAGCTTCACTTATATGGATCAGGTGCGCTCGCGCGTGGGTACAGAGTTGCCGCAGTTGCGCACGTATTTTCAATCCGGAGGATTGGTGGACTCCGTGCTGAATCAAGGAATGCCGGCGCCGATTGATGTGCAGGTCAGCGGGATGGATTTGCGCAAGACGGCCGGCATCGCGCAGGATCTGGCACGGCAGATCAAGGCGCTGCCGAGCGTGTCCGACGTGTACGTTCCGCAGGACATGGATTATCCCGCGCTGCGGGTTAACGTCGATCGGGTGCGAGCATCCGAGCTTGGGCTGACGCCAAAGGAGGTCATCAGCAATGTCATCACTTCCCTCACGTCCGACGTAATGATCGCACCCAGCTACTGGGTGGACCCCAAGAACGGAAACAACTATTTCGTGACCGTTCAGTACCCGGAAAACCAGGTGCGCTCCATCAATGATCTTAAGAACATGCCGTTGCGCGCTTCGCAGCGCACCGCAACCACCTACCTGGATGAGGTGGCAAGCATCGCGCCGGCGCTTACGCCGACCGAAGTGGACCATTACCAACTGCAACGGACGATAGATGTGTACGTCGCTCCGAAGAGCGAAGACATCGGAGGCCCGGCAAAACAAATCGCGCGGATTATCGCCGAAACCAAGCTGCCCGCGAATATCCGTGTCGACGTTCGCGGCCTGGTGGTCACCATGCGCTCGTCGTTTAAGAGCTTTGGCTTGGGATTGCTGCTGGCGGTGTTGCTGGTTTATCTCATCCTGGTGGCGCAATTCAGTTCATTTAAGGATCCGTTCCTGATCGTGCTGGCCGTTCCGACGGGATTGATCGGCGTGCTGCTAACGCTGGTGAGTACGGGAACGACGCTCAACATTCAATCGCTGATGGGTGTGGTCATGCTGCAAGGCATGGTTGTGTCCAACAGCATTCTGATTGTGGACTTCGCGAACGTGCTGCGAGGCGAAGGCCGAGCGCTGCGCGACGCCGTGGTGCACGCCTGCCGAATCCGCTTGCGGCCAATTCTGATGACCTCGCTGGCGACGGTAGTCGGGTTGCTGCCTATGGCCTTCAAGATCGAAACAGGCAGTGAAGCGTATGCGCCGCTGGCGCGAGCCATCATCGGAGGCCTGGTGTCCTCCATCATCCTTACCATTTTCGTCGTTCCCGCCGCGTACCTGTTGATGTACCGAAATCGAGGCGAGGCGCCTGCGACACTGACTCAGGAGGCCAACTGATGGACGCTGCTAAAACGAAGGTTCCGCTGGATCCCGCCGACCTGGAGCGCTTGCGACGGCTGAGTACCTGCGTTGTCGCCAGTGCCGTCGAGACCTTCCAATTGCGCCTACCCAACACGGGTTTTGCCAACTCATCGGTTCAATGCATTTTTAAAGAGCGCCTCCCAATGGTGGGATACGCGGCCACGGCTCGCATGCGCAGCGCGAAGCCGCCCATGGTGGGGCACGGCTACTACTATGAACGCACCGATTGGTGGAATCACATTTTAAGCATTCCTCCGCCCCGGGTTGTGGTCATCGAGGACATTGACAACCCGCCGGGCCTGGGGGCATTCATTGGCGAGGTGAACGCAAATATCCTATTGGCCTTGGAATGCCACGGACTGGTGACCAACGGATCGGTCCGCGACGTGGACCATGTGGGACTGACGCGCTTCCAGATGTTTGCCGGAAACGTTTCGGTGTCTCATGCGTACGCGCACATTTTTGATTTTGGGTGTTCCGTCGAGCTGGGCGGACTGAAAATTCAACCCGGCGACTTAATCCACGGAGATCGCCACGGGGTACAGACCGTTCCCATGCAGATCGCGAACAAGATTCCGGTGGTCGCCGACGCGATTCTGCATCGCAGGCAGCGACTGATCGGCCTCTGCCGCGCCGCGGATTTCTCGATTGGCAAGCTTCGCGAGGCAATTCAGGTGCCGGACCTCAAATCATGAGAACGATGAAAATCGATACAGCTTTTCATGACCTAGCCTGGAGGCGAGCTGTGCGGATTCGCGCGCGATTTCGAAATGACGGAAATGATGCAACGAAGTGTGTTGTTGTCAAGCGATTTTGGGCGGTCCCGGTGCTGGCTTCCCTTCTTTTGGGCGGGTGCGGATCGTCCAGTCGAGCGAAGCCCGACGATGATGCCAATGCTCCCCCGGCCGCGGTAGTGAAGGTCACCCGGAAAGACCTGTCGAACGAATTACAGATTGCTTCCGAATTTCTGCCTTACCAAGACGTCAATGTTTTCGCCAAGGTCTCTGGCTATATCCGAAAGCTCTATGTGGATTGGGGAACTCGTGTTCATGCCGGGCAGCTTCTGGCGGAGCTCGAGATTCCGGAGCTGCAGCAGCAGCTAGAGCTGGACCAGGCGGCGGTCCGCAGAAGCGAGCATGACCTCGCGCGTTCCAAAGACGAGCTGAATCAAGCGGACTCCCGATTTACCGTTACGGATTTAACCTACCAGCGGCTGGAAACGGTAATGAAGACTCGACCAGGGTTAGTGGCCCAGGAAGACGTGGACGTCGCCAACGGCAAGAATCAGGAAGCCCAAGCCGGCGTTTCGGCCGCGAAGTCTTCGGTGGCAGCGGCGGAGCAGGGATTGGCAGTTGCGAAAGCAGGTCTCGAAAAGGATCGGGCCATGTATGCGTACTCACGCATCACCGCCCCATTTGATGGAGTCGTCACGGAAATAACGGCTTACACCGGAGCGCTGCTTCCCGCGGGCACTTCCTCCAATAAAGGGGATCAAGCGCTGCTTCATCTGTCGCAGATCAATATGTTGCGGCTGGTTATCCCATTGCCGGAAAGAGCGGTCGGCGACATTCACGTGGGCGACATCGTTGCGGTACAAGTTGCAAACGATAATCGAAAACTGAGCGGCAAGATCGCCAGTTTCTCCGGGCAAATAGACACGCAGACGCGCACGATGCATTCCGAGGTTCACGTTCCCAATCCGAAGTACGAACTTGTCCCCGGGATGTATGCAACGGTTCAGCTTCCTCTCCACACGGTAAAGAACGTCTTAACCGTGCCACCACAGGCCGTGCAGGCCTCCAGCGAAAGCCGCGGCAGCGTTCTGGTCGTCAACGGCAGTTCCAGGATCGAGAAACGAGAGGTGGTCCTTGGTCTCCAGACGGCGAATGCCACCGAAATTCTTTCCGGCCTGCAGGAAAACGAAATGGTGATTTTTGGCGAGCAGTCTCAATACAAACCCGGCCAGTTGGTCAAGCCGCGCGTTGTAACGCCCGCGGAAGCGGAGTAAGGACCCATGCCGTCATTTTCTCTTCGCCATCCCTATTTCATCATTGTGATATGCCTTTTTGTTTGCGTCCTGGGCATCACCGGATTAGCGCAGATGCCCGTGGACATGTTTCCACCCATCAACATTCCGGTCGTTTTGGTAGCCACCTTTTATAGCGGCATGCCGCCCGAACAAATCGAAGCGGACATCACGGACACCTTCGAGCGATTTTTCACCTTGGGCAGCGGAATTGACCACATGGAGTCGCGTTCCATGTCCGGCGTCAGCTTGATCAAGATTTATTTTCAACCGGGCACCGACGCTAACGCCGACGTGACGCAAATCTCCAACTTGGCCATGGCCGACCTCCGGCGTCTTCCTCAAGGCACGCTCCCGCCGGTCGTGATGAGAATGGACGCATCCAGCCTTCCAGTTTGCCTGCTTACCGTCGAAGGACAGGGTTTGAGCGAAACGCAACTTCACGACTACCTGCAATTCTCGATTCGCAACCAGATCGCCGGAGTTCCCGGTGCCACGGTTCCCCCGCCTTACGGGGGCCGCTATCGCCAGATCATGGTGTATGTGGATCCGCTGAAATTGCAGGCTCACGAACTGAGCCCCATGGACGTGGTACGCGCCACTAATTCGTCGAACCTGATCTTGCCCGCAGGTGATGTACGCATCGGGCCAACGGACTACAACCTCTATACCAACGCGCAAGTGCCGGACGCAGATGCCCTAAATAACATCCCGCTGAAAACCAACGGCGAAAAATCCGTTTTCATTTCTGACGTTGGCAAGGCGGTGGATGGAGCCGCGCTGCAGTACAACATTGTTCGCGTCAACGGCCAACGTTCGGTGTATGTTCCGATTCTCAAGCAGGGCGGGGACACAAACACCATCGCCGTGGTGAAGGGCATCCGCCAGGCCATCACGACGCTCCGAGACATTCCTTCGCAGCTGAAGACGCACGTGGTGTTCGACCAGTCGCTGTTCGTGAAGCAGGCTATTTCCACGGTATTGCGCGAAGGTGGCGTTGGGCTGTGCCTCACCGCCGTGATGATCCTGGTTTTTCTCGGCAGCCCCCGGGCCACTGCCGCGGTATTTCTTTCCATTCCCCTTTCGGTGATGGCGACTTTCTTCTTTCTGCATGCGGGCGATGAAACCATCAACAGCATGGTCCTTAGCGGCCTGGCTCTGGCTTTCTCGCGCCTGATCGATAACTCTGTGGTCGTCCTCGAGAATATTTTTCGCCATCTGGAGCTTGGTGAAAATCCGCGCACCGCTTCAGAACAAGGTGCGAACGAAGTCGGCTTGGCAGTATTGGCCATCACGCTGGTCACGGTGGTGGTGTTTTTCCCGGTGACCCTGCTTTTCGGTGTGAGTAAGTACCTGTTTACCGCACTGGCCCTAGGTGTGGTCATTTCGCTGTTCGCTTCGTACTTTGTCGCTGTTTCCGTGGTGCCGCTGTATTGCGCGACAGTGTTGCGCGGCCTGGTGCATCACTCAGAACACGCCGACGGCGCTGACCGGCGGTCCTGGGCGGCGCGGTTTCGCACCTGGTTCAACCAGCGATTTGAACGGATGCTGGGATCCTACGATCGCTGGATCCAGAAGGCTCTCGATCGCCCAAAGCATGTCGTATTCGGCTTTCTGATCCTTTTTCTCCTTAGCACCGCTCTCTACCCTCTTGCGGGTCTTTCTTTCTTTCCCCGTACCGACGCGGGGCAGTTCGTCATCAACGTCAAGGCGCCCACCGGGACGCGCTTGGAAGCCACTGAGGCCTACGTAAAACGCGTGGAGGCAATCGTCCATCAAGTCGTTCCTGAGGACGAATTGAACTCTGTGGTTTCCAATCTGGGCGTCATGTCGGATTTATCGGCGCTGTCCACGCCAAACTCCGCCATGCACACCGCCTTCGTTCAAGTGGGTCTAAAGGAAGAACACCGGAGAAGCAGTTACTCCTACATGGCGGAGGTCCGCAAGCGGGTCACCAGCGAACTGCCGGAACTGCGCACCTATTTTCAATCAGGCGGCCTGGTGGACTCCGTGCTGAATCAAGGCATGCCGGCTCCTATCGATGTGCAGGTGAGCGGCATGGATCTTCACGCAGCGAACGCGATCGCTCTGGACCTTGCCCGCCAGTTTCAGGCGCTCCCAGGCGTTTCCGATGTTTATATTCCGCAGGACATGGACTACCCGGCGTTGCAGGTGAACGTTAACCGCGAAAGGGCCAGCCAGCTGGGCCTGAGTCCTCGCGAAGTCGTAGATAACCTGATCACAGCGTTGACGTCTGATGCCATGATCGCCCCAAGCTATTGGGTAGATCCAAAAAGCGGCAACAACTATTTCGTCACCGTTCAGTATCCAGAGAACCAGGTGAAATCGCTGGAAGATCTTAAGGCCATGCCCCTGCGTGCTCCCGAGCTGAAAGTGCCAACCTATCTCAATCAGGTTGCCGACGTAAAACCGATTCTGACCCCCACCGAAGTGGACCATTACCAGCTCCAACGGACGATTGACGTTTACGTAGCTCCTTCCGGAGAGGATCTGGCAACCCCAGCCAAGGAGATTGCCAAGATTGTCGCCGGCACGCATCTTCCCTCCAACCTGCGCATTGACATTCGCGGATTGATCACCACCATGCAATCGTCTTTTCGCAGCTTCGGTCTGGGACTATTTCTGGCGGTGCTGCTGGTTTACTTGGTGCTGGTCGCACAGTTCTCTTCCTTTCTGGATCCATTCCTGATCGTGCTCGCCGTGCCGACCGGGCTGGTTGGCGTTATGCTGACCCTGGCTTTCACTGACACTACTCTGAACATTCAATCGCTGATGGGAATCGTCATGCTGACCGGCATGGTGGTATCGAACAGCATTTTGATAGTGGACTTCGCCAACCGGCTGCGCATCGAAGGACGCGGCGTCCGCGAAGCTGTCGCGCACTCGTGCCGCATTCGCCTGCGACCCATCTTGATGACCTCCTTGGCCACTATCGTCGGGCTTTTGCCGATGGCCATGAAGCTTGAAACCGGCAGCGAAGCCTACGCGCCGCTGGCCCGCGTTATTATTGGCGGACTGGTTGCCTCGGTTCTGCTGACCATCTTTGTCGTTCCAGCCGCTTATCTTTTGATCTACCAGCGTCGTCAAGCGCCGCCTGCGCCGGCACTGGCAGGAGAGTCCGCGTGAAAATAACTTTTCGTCTGCTCACACTTTCCGGAGCGGCTCTGTTGTCCGCGGGTGCTTCTCAGGCGCAAACAGTGCAAAAGCTCACTTTGCAGGAAGCCGAGCAGATCGCTCTGCATAATCATCCCCAGATTCAGGCCGCACAGAATCTGGCCGACGCCGCCAAGGCCCAGGTGACCGAGGCGCGCTCGGCTTATTACCCTACAGTTTATGGCAGTCTCACCGGAGTGGACGCCGAGAACAACAGCCGCGTCGCCGCAGGCGCTCTGAACAACCCCATCATCTATGATCGCTACGCCAATGGAGTTACCGTCAGCCAGCTGATCACCGATTTCGGCCGCACCCACAATCTGGTGAAGAGTTCGACTCTTCACGCGCAGGCCCAGCAGGAAAGCACGGTTACTTCTCAGGCCGATGTGTTGCTGCAGGTGCACCGCGCTTATTTCAATGTGCTAAAAGCACAGGCCGTGCTGGCCGTGGCGCAGGAAACCGTTAAGACGCGGCAACTCTCCTCCGATCAGGTCACGGAACTAGCGCACAACAAAATCAAGTCGGACCTGGACGTGAGCTTCGCCAATGTGGATCTGGCGCAAGCCCAGCTGCTGCTGATTCAGACGCAGAATGATCTGCAGGCGTCCTTCGCGGAGCTGGCCCTCGCTTTGGGTTATTCGGACCTGCGTACGTTTGAACTAACCGACGAGCCGCTGCCTCCGGCGCCTCCGGCGAATGAGACCGCGCTGGTTCAGCAGGCTCTGAAGGACCGGCCGGAGCTGATCAGTCAGCGCCTTGACGTAAGTTCTGCAGAGCGTTACGCGACTGCCGAGCGCGACCTGAAACTTCCCACTGTCTCGGCTTTGGGAACAGCGGGCCTCACTCCGTTCAACACAGCACCGCTGGCGCCACGCTACGCCGCGGCCGGATTCAACGTAAACATCCCGATCTTCAACGGCCATTTGTATAGCGGCTTGCAAAGCGAAGCCAATGCCCGGGCACAGGCGGAAAACCAATACCTTCGTGATCTGCAAAATCGCGTCATCCGCGACGTGCAAACTGCCTGGCTGAACCTGAATGCCGCTTATCAGCGCCTCACGGTCACGCAGCAGCTCTTGAATCAAGCTAACCAGGCACTCGATCTGGCGCAAACGCGCTATAAGCTCGGCCTTAGCTCCATCATCGAACTGAGCCAGGCGGAGTTGAACCAGACCCAGGCTCGCATCGTTCAAGCCAGCGCCACTTACGACTATCACGCTCAATATTCCGTGCTGAATTACGAGTTGGGCGCTCTTCACTAAGTTCGGCGCTACCACGCTGCCCGTCTGGGGCGCGCGATTCCGCACTCTCGATCCGAAGCGCATGTGGCCACAGCACGTTACAGATCTTGTAGCGTTTTTTGGATCCTTGCCAGCTGATTCTTAATTCGGTCTTTCAACGTTGGCAATTCGCCCCACCAACCGACTTCAGTCTTTGTGACCTGGCTCACGCGCTGCCGTGCTCATACGCACGGTCTCCAAGTTCGAAAAACGCCAGCATAGCCGTGCATGGAGGGTCATCATGATCCAGCAAACAGAAACTACGCAACAAGTTGTACCGCCTCCCTTTCCGGAAACTCTCACCGGCTTTAAGAAAATCCTGGTAGCAACCGACTTTTCGCTCGCATCTGACCAGGCTTTGGAGTATGCGATTGCTCTGGCGCGGAGCTGCAACTCCCAAATATATATCGTCCACGTGATACCAATTGACCTGATGATGGCGCCAGAACTCTCGCAGGCATCGCGCGCCAAGCTGCGTGCCTCCGCCGAAGGGATTCTTAAGAAGACCTTCCGAGCAGGGCGCTTCTTTGAGGTTCCCTACGAAACGATTCTGCGCGAAGGGTCGCTCTGGCCCACACTCGAGGCTTTAATTGAACAAAACAGCATCGATCTGCTGGTGCTGGGCACGCATGGCGGAGGGTCGCTGCAGAAGCTTCTGATTGGTTCGTCCGCAGAAGAGGCCTTCCGGCAGGCGCGAATCCCGGTGCTGACCGTCGGTCCGGGGACCCGGGAACCGCTCTACGAACTCGAACTGAAGAACATTCTCTTTGCGACAGATTTCGGACCGACAGCAAAAAAGCAAGCAGCCTGCGCTTTTTCTCTGGCCGAGCAGAATCGGTCGCGACTCACCCTTATGCACGTGCTTCCCACAGGAAGCTGGGAAGAAGCAGAGTCGGGACCGGAAATGGCAATTGGCAAATTGCGGCAGTTGATGCCGGGTGCGGAGTTGCACTGCTTGCCGCTGTTCCGCGTACCCATCGGGCGGCCTGTTGAAGAAATCCTGAGAGCGGCCAAGGACATTCACGCCGACCTGATTGTTCTCGGGGCCAAGAGTCGGAAAGGCTTAGCTGGCCATGTGCCACACACCAAGGCCTATGAGGTTGTGTGCGGAGCGCCCTGCCCGGTACTCACGCTCAAGTCATAGTGAAAAAAGAAGCTTGCTGGCGGGTTGATTTAAAACGTTCCGCGCCCAGCTTGGCGCGTCTTCGCTTCGTCTTTACTTTCCGGCTTGAAATTCACCGGCCGGCTTAACCAGCGCGATACCGGAGCCATCAGATCGCGCTTTAAATCGTATTTTTTCATGAACAGCACTTTTCCATCGGGCGCAGTCTGCGTCTGGAATGCGCCAAGAAAATGCCGGAAATCGCGCACGAAGGAATGCGCGACCTCTCTCCAGTAGCGATGGAACGCTGTTTCCGGCCGGTAGCTATGCCGGATGCGCTGCTTGGCGACCGGCTCTGATTCTTGGGGTTCCAGTTCTTCCAAGGCGGGGACGTCGGTTTGCACCGGTGCGGCCTTGTCCAAATCCAGCAAAGCTTCCGCCTCGGGTTCCGCGGCCTTCGGAGCAAAAATCGTTACATTCGGCTTGGCCTTAGGCTCGGGCGGCAGCACCGGCAGATCGAGAACAGATTCCATGACGGGCTCTAGCGCAGGCGACGGCGGTAACGGCATTTGGAGAGGGGCGTCAACCACCTGCGCCACGTCGGGCGGCGCAACCAGCGGGATCACCGTGCTGGTTTGCATCCGTATCTCGGGCGCCGGCATTGGCGTGCTATGTAGATCAAACGCAAAATCAAAGTCGGCTGCCACGCGCCGCATGCTGGCGGGCGTCACCACAGATTGCTGCTGCGCGTACGTTGCCAGCAACGCCTTCTCGCACAGCAAATTGGTCACCCGCGGCACGCCTTGCGCGTATGCGTATAGCGCCTCGAGGGTTTGCTGAGGAAACAGCCGCCCCTCGTCACCGGCACAACCCGCGCACCGCAACCGCGCCGCGATGTATTCTTCCGTTTCTTCCAGGCTCAGCAACGGCAGCCGGCAGCGCACCGCAATTCTCTGTCGCAACTGGCGCAGCTCTGGCCGTCGCAGTTTCTCGTCCAGTTCCGTCTGCCCCACCAGCACAATCTGTAACAGCTTGCCACCCGAAGTTTCCAGGTTCAGCAGCAGGCACAACTCGCTCAGCGCGCGCACCGAAAGGGCCTGCGCCTCGTCAATGATCACCACCGGAGAGTCGCCTTCGGTCTGCCGTGCTTGCAGCCATTTGTGCAAAGCCGCCAGCGACTCGCTCTTTTTCGGTGACTCCGTTTTAATCCCAAAATCTTTCAGGATGAACTCAAACAGCCCGGCAGAGTTCAAATGCGAATGAAAAATATACGATGTGGAAATTTTCTTACCGCCCAGCCACTCCAGGAACCGCCGCACCAGCAGCGTCTTGCCAGTGCCGGGTTCGCCGGTCAACACCAAAAGCCCACGGTGCCCCTCGATGCCAGCGTTGATTTCCGACAAGGTCGCTTCATAGCTGCGCCCGGCAAAAAAGAAGCGTGGATCGGGCGACCCATGAAAGGGGTTTTCCCGAAGCCCAAAAGATTGAAAAGCATGCTCGTAGGTCCGTGATGGAGTCGTGGTCACAGGGCACCTGAAGAGGGCTTGCGGGCGATTGAAAGTTTATGGGACGACAACTGTATCGGCAAGCAAAAGATGAGGTAGCCAATAAAAATAGTACTAGAGGTACGGACAACCTAGTAGTGAATGGTACTAGCTACTGCTCTTCGTGGAGCAGCGCCAATTAGGGCAGGCACGATAAGCTGGAACTAGCTTCCGGAGCCACAGGCAGCAGTTGGAGGTGCAGCGACGCCAACACAATGTTCGCCTTTGGAACTTCTTCTTTATTCAGGTTCGCCCACGCATACAGGCTTTTCTGTAGTCCGTTGCACGCCTGCTGCGCCGCTTCCTTTGCCGACGCAGCAGGTTTCGTGTCGGCGCTCTCGACCATGATCAAATAGCGGGAAAGATCTCGATTCGCTGGCCCCAGCCCCGGTGTGTCATCTTTACCTTCTCCGACTGCCTCGCTGTTTTTCTGGAGTTTTACCAGCGATTCCTGCAACGCTTTGGCCTCGTCCTTACCTTTTGCTGCTTCCGCGCGTTGTGCAATCGCGTTTTTCAGCGCTTCATAGTCGGTGTATGCCTTGTAGCTCGCGCCCATTTCCGCAGTAATCTGCTGCGCGACATTCCACTGCTCTTCCAAATCGGTCTGCGACGCATGTACGCGCGGGTCCAGCACAACGGTAAGCGCCTGGCGATATTCCTTGCCATCTACTTTCAACACCGCCTGATATGTGCCGGGCACCACCAGCGCGCCCGGAGGTTGCTGCCGCGGTGTCTGCCCCGGAATCGAATGATCCGGCAGCGTATATTCAATGTAGTCCAGCTTGCCACCGTAGTATCCGTACGTCAGCGTCTGCGGATCTTCCGTCCGCAAATCCCACACGAACCGGTGCAGTCCCGCCGAGGTTTCCAGCACTGCGGGCGGTGCAAACCAATAATCCGGAGCGTTGCCAACCATCGCATTCGTCGGTGCCGCCTTGCTCGAATAATGCCGAATGCGGTTCCCTTTCTCGTCCAGCAGGTCCAGCATCACTTCGCTCTTTGCCGGCGTTTTCAAAAAGTAGTCCAGAATCGCTCCATCCGGGGGATTCGGTGTAGCCGGAAATTCTGGCGACAGCGGTGTCTCCTGGTTGTTGTCCCAGCGGATGCGCATGGCCGTCTGTGGCTTGAAAAAGTACGCGGCCGCGCTCGTAACCTTGGCGCTCAGCTCGCGCAGCGGGGTGATGTCGTCAATCACCCACAAGCCGCGCCCGAAGGTGGACGCCACCAGATCATCTCCATGCAATGCAAAATCCGTAACCGGAGCCGGCGGCAAATTCAGTTGCAACGTCTGCCAGTGGTCCCCATCGTCAAACGAAACATAGGCCGCCCGTTCTGTTCCCGCGAACAGCAAACCTTTCCTCCTGGTATCTTCCCGGAATCCCGCCGCAGGTACGTCCTCCGGCAAGCCCGCGACGATCTTGGTCCACGTTTTCCCAGCGTCATGCGTCCGGAAAATAAAAGGGTGATCGTCCCGCCGCGCCTTTATCACGGCAAACGCGGTGTTCGCATCATGCGCCGACGCATCGATCATTGCCACATCGCTTCCCTTCGGCAGGTCGGGCGGTGTCACATCCTGCCAGTTGCCGTTGCGCTGCAGTTGCACCAACCCATTCGACGTGCCCACCCACACCATTCCGTCTTCCACCGGAGAAGGCGCGATAGTATGAATTGCCCCGGCGCGCGGCGCTTGCGCCTCCGCATCGTTATCATCTTCGCCGGTGAACTCCTCTGTGTCTGGATCAGGCTCGTGCCCGCCGCCCGGCTTCTTCACTTCCGAAGGATGCTGCGGCGAAGCACTCAAGTCGTCACTAACCTTCTCCCACGTCTGTGCACCATTCGATGTCTTCAGCAAATACTGCGTGCCGTAATACAGGGTGTGCGGATCGCGACGCGAATACACAACCGGTGTCTCCCACACCGTTCTGGACCCGTCGGGCGGAACATATACGGTAGCAATCTGCCCGGTCGTCCGATCCATCCGCAGCACCGTCCCAAACCACCCAATGGTGTACAGCACATGCTCGTTCAACGGGTCCGGCGCGATGTAGCCACTCTCAAATCCGCCGCTGGAAAACCAATCGCGATAGGTAATTTCCCCATAGTCGCTGCGATTCGGAACCACAATCGTGCCGCTATCCTGCTGCGCCGCGTACGCGTGGTACGGAAACTGGTTGTCCGTCGTCACGTGATACAGTTGCCCGGTCGGCTGGTTGAACCAGTCGCTCCACGTCACTCCGCCATTCACGCTGATAATCGCGCCCTGGTCCGTCCCCAGAATGATCCGGTTCGAACGGTCGGGTGCAATCCACAAAACGTGATGGTCCTCGCCGCTTGGCGCCCCCCGGAACGCAAAAAACGTCTTCCCGCCGTCGTTCGATCGGTACGTGCATGTCTGCATCACGTACACCACATTCGCCTGGTTCGGGTCCACATACACCTTGCTGAAATATCCGTTTCCCAGAATCCGCGGATCACTTGTTGCTTTTACCCATGTCGCGCCGGCATCTTCTGTCCGGTACAGCCCCTGATTCATAATCGCCAGCACGCTGCGCCCGTTCGTTCCTGGCACCACCGCAACGCCAATCCGCCCGCGGCCCTTTTCCGGTAGTCCCGCTCCGCCAGCGACGCTCCACGAGTCGCCTTCATCCTGCGACACCAGCACCCGCGCTTCCGCCGCACTTCCCTTTTCCCCCGGTCCCGGAGCCGCCGAGGCAAACAGCGTTGCGTACAAAACCTTCGGATCGTCCGGCGCCGCGGTCAGGTCCGCCACTCCCGCGTTCACATCTGTTTCCGTAAAAGATTTCTTCCACGTCTTTCCACCATCGCTGCTCTTATAAAGCCCTCGTGGCGATTCGCGCACACCTCGACCCGATGCGCCCGCAATCACAACCTCAGGGTTCTGCGGATCGACAAACAGCCCATCAAAAAACGAATTCTCCGCCAGCCCCGCGCTCTGCCAGATCGCGCCGCCATCCGTGGACTTGAAAATCCCCTTCCCTTTTCCCTGTTCGCCCGTGGCCACGTAAATCACCTTGGGATTCGACGGCGAAACCGCCAGCGCGCCAATCGAAGGCACCGGCACCGAGTCAAATATCGGTTTCCAGGTGCGTCCGCTGTCCTCGGTTTTCCACACGCCACCGTTCGGGGTTCCGATGTAATACAGATTCGGCTGCCCCACAACTCCCGACACCGCAGTCACTCGGCCGGCGCGCAGCGTGCCCAGTGAGCGCCAGCGCAAGCCCGCATACGCATCGGGAGAAATCTCCTGCGCAACCGCCGCCGACGCGCACAGCAGCGCCACCAGCAATCCCCAAGCTTTCGCTTTTCTCGCAAAACACACGTCCAACAATGCCATCCGGCTAGGCCTCACAGGTTTTCTCCAGAGCGCTGAAGTATATTACGGCACCGGCGGGGGCGTCTCATTGTCTCCCGTTATTAGACGCGCGCCGCGGCTGAACGTCAGATATTCGAAGCCCCACTGAACGAAAACCAGCACGCGCGCCTGAAATTCCACGATGTACATCAAGTGGATGAACAGCCACACCAGCCACGCCGGCAAGCCGGAAAGGTGAAGGCCAAAAATATTCGCCACTGCCGCCGCGCGGCCGATCACCGCCATGTCGCCTTTATCGAAATACCGAAACGCCGGCGGTTCCGGTTTCTTTTCTACCCGTGCGCGAATCATTTTCGCCGCATACGCTCCGCCCTGCATGGCCACTTGGGCCACGCCGGGCAATGGTTTGCCGTTTTCTCCCAGCGCCAACGCCAGGTCGCCCACGACAAAAATATTCGGATACACGGGAATTGTAAGCTGCGGGGTTACCGGAATCCGCCCGGCGCGGTCGGTTTTCGCCTGCACCCGTTCCGCCAACTTGCGCCCAAACTGGCCGATGGTTACTCCACCCGCCCACAGTACCGTCTTCGCGCGCAGCTTCTCCAGTCCTGATTCACGCTGCAACATCACTCCGTCCGGGCTGATCTCGGTCACCTTAACGTTTTTCAGGATTTGGACGCCAAGCCGCGACACCAGCTTCTCCGCTTTGGCCGAAAGGTCCTCCGGGAAAGACGGCAAGATCCGCGGACCGCCCTCCACCAGCAAAATCCGTGCTTCCATGGGATTGATTCGCCTGAAATCGTGCCGCAGCGTTTCGTTGGCAATTTCGCCCAGCGCGCCGGCCAGCTCCAGCCCAGTCGCGCCGGCTCCCACAATCACAAACGTCAGCCACGCCTTCACGTCCTCGGGATCATTGGCCCGTTCCGCGCACTCGAACGCCAGCAGAATCTTGTGGCGGATCGCCGTCGCTTCCTCGACCGTCTTCAGGCTGGGCGCCGTCTCCCGCCACGCGTCATTGCCGTAGTAAGACGTCTGCGAACCGGTTGCTACGATCAGCGAGTCGTATTCAAATTCGCCGCCGTCCGTCAGTGTCACACGGTTCTGCTCCGGATCAATGTCTGCCGCTTCGCCCAGCAGCACTTCTGTGTTTTTCTGTTTGCGCAGCACGCTGCGCAGAGGGGCTGCGATTTCTCCCGGCGAAAGCGAACCCGTCGCCACCTGGTACATCAACGGCTGAAATAAATGAAAATTCCGGCGATCAAACAGCGTCACTTGTACCGGCGCCCGCTTCAGCTTCTGCGCCGCCAGCAATCCGCCAAAGCCGCCCCCAAGAATGATTACCCGATGCGGGTTTTCCGCCATGAATGCTCCCTACAAACTCCGGCCAGGCATCTACCATCATAGTATGTTTGAAAACGCGATGCCGCTCGCCCAGGCTGTCGGCGAATGCCTATGATTATTTCCGTTGCGAACCTTTTGGAAGCGCTGGCATTTTCGGCCTTTGTGGCGCTGTACATGTGGTGGCTGCAGTCCGCGCACCCGCAAACCTGGCTGATCTTCCCGGCCTGGATGGTATTGAGCTTCGCCCTGCACCGCGACACACCAAAAACACTCGGCTGGCGCGCGGACAATCTATGGCCCGCTACGCGCCGCTCTGGCCCTATCTTCGCGGTCTTCATTGCCGGGCTCGTGCTCATCGGCGCTGCGCTTGGCGCGTTTCGTCGCACGCCCGAGCATTTTATTAACGCGCACCGCCTGCTTGGTTACTTCGCCTTCTGTGTTTTGCAGCAAGTCGCACTGCAGTCCATGACCATGAACCGCCTGCTCCGCGGGCTCGACAACCAGAACGCAGCAGCGGTCTTGGGTGGTGCGATGTTCGGCGCGCTGCATTGGCCAAACCCGGTCTTGGTTCCACTCACGGCTTTCGGTGGCAGCGTCATGTGCTGGCTCTTCGCCAAAGAGCGCAACATCCTGCCCCTTTTTATCGGTCAAACGATTCTGGGAGGGCTGGTGTGGTGGGCCTTTCCACTGGCTTGGCATCATTCCATGCGCGTCGGCCCCGGCTACTACACTTACATCTCTCGTTAGTCCACGAGCCGCGAACTACTTTTCCCAGACGCCTGGAATTTCACGCGCACACTTCGGGCACTTCCCGCGCTTCAGCCGGTTGCCTTCCACGCTGTGCCACGACCGCGCAATCAACAGCTCGCCGCAACCCGGGCAATACGTATTCGCGGCATCGCTGTAAATATTCCCTTCATAGACAAAATGCAGCCCAGCATCCAGCGCAATTTCCCGCGCCCGATGCAGCGTCTCCGCCGGTGTTTTCGGTTTATCCCGCAGCTTGAAATCCGGATGAAACGCGGTGAAATGCAGCGGAACATCCGGGCCAAGATTCAGCAAAATCCAATCCGCCAGCCTGCGCGTCTCCTCCGGATCATCATTCAGCGTCGGAATCATCAGGTTGGTCAGTTCGAACCACACCGGCGTTTCGTTTTTCAGCAGCAGCAGGGCATCTAGCACCGGCTGCAGGTGCGTCAGCGTGATTTTCCCGTAGAAATTCTCGGTGAACGCCTTCAGGTCCACGTTCGCTGCGTCAATATGGTCGTAAATATCGTGGAAGGCTTCGCGCGTGATGTAGCCGTTTGTCACCATCACCGTCTTCAACCCGTAGGGCTTCGCCGCTTTGCAGATATCAATGATGTATTCACCCCAGATGGTCGGCTCGTTGTAGGTGAACGCCAGCGAGTCACAGCCATGCCGCAACGCCAGCAGCGGAACTTCTTCCGGCGGAACGTCTCGCGCATTGACCTGATCCTGCCGCGACTTGGAAATGTCCCAGTTTTGGCAAAAGAAGCAGCCCATGTTGCAGCCCGCGGTGCCCATGCTGAACACTCTGCTGCCCGGCAGGAAATGATTCAGTGGCTTTTTCTCGATGGGATCAATCTGCAGTGCCGCTGGAGCACTATAACCCAGGCTGTACAGCTTCCCTTCCTGATTGGTGCGGATATAGCAAAAGCCCGACTGCCCCCGCCCAATGTGACAATGCCGCGGGCACAAATAGCAATGGACCTTGCCGTTGGCTTCCGGCTCCCACCAAAGCGCTTCGTGCAGGTCAGCGGCTATCTGGAGGACGTTGAGTTCCGCCATTTATCTTCCCCTACCGCGAGTATACGCCGATGGTAGCGAGAGGGGTGCTAACGGGAGGCCGCCCGCAGACGAAGCACTAAATCAAGAAGAATGTGTCCGCGCACGCGCCTGAACGCGCCGCCGTTCCGCGGCCCAGTCCACGAAGTTCTGCATCTGGTGGCGATACTTCCATAAGATTTTCAGGAATTGCGAACGACTCAGGTTTTCGCCCTCGGCGCCAAGAAACGTTTCGAAGCGCCAGCGCAGGTACGGGCTGTCCCAGGGATGCAACCGGTAGCCGGCAGCGGCAATCCAGTAAAAGCTTAGAGCATTCCACATGAAGGCATAGCACACCGCCAACTTTTCGTTAGCGGTCAGCTTTCCATAAGTTTAACTGAGCGGAGCGGAGATGTGTTCGTGAACCAGCAGCCAGTGCGTGCCGCGCCTCTCCCAGATACCGGTGTAGCGCAGTTCGTACTCCGAAGTCTTCCCGTCCTTGCCGGTAGTGCTGAGATGCATTGGCACGGTCATCCAGGCGATCGGCCCGCGCTTGGTTACCTTCAAATCCTTGCCGGCAGTAAGTTTCGCGGACGCCAGATTGTCGAAAAATTCCTTCTGCACGCCCACGCGATATTCTTTCCAGCTGTGATAGGAAAACGGCGCCACATCGTAAAAAACCACGCCTTCTTCCTGCACATAATATTTGGCGGCGTTGTCTGGATTGCCGGAACTCCATGCCGCGCAATAATCGTCAATCAGTCTGCGAAAAGTGGCTTCTTCGGTGGCGCGCTGTTGCGCGCGCGCTCCCACAAATGTGAGCGATCCGCCAAATAGCGCCAACACCACATACAAGACCCATCGCCAGCGGCGCAAGTGGAACGAGACAGGGCGCGAGGTGACCGAGCTCATCGTTAGACGCTCCTTGAATTTTCAAAGCCGTTTTGGCAGCCGAAAGTGTTCATTAAGCTAGCGATAAGCATTAAGGTTTGCAAGCGGTATTCGAAAGCAGGCGCGGGTAGCTGTGGAAGGGTTGACGGCCACGCCGCCGCGGGCCGGGACTTGGGCGTCATTCGCCGGTAACCCGGCCCCATCCGCCGAATGCCCGATGAAGCCTCAAGGGCTCGCACTTACTCTGGTCCTGCCCGCGAGGAATGCGGGAGTGGAGGCGGCAATGGTGGCGGTTCTGGAAGGCGGCAAGGCGAGGAAGCAAAAAGTGGGGCAGGTACTGCTGACCGTCGGGGGCGTCGCGCTGCTGCTGCAACTGTGGGTTTTGTGGCTGGAGGTTGGGGCGGCGTGGAGTCACGGAGCCGCCGATCCCATCGGGTGGCTCGGCGCACTGGGCATGGCCATGCTGCAGATAGTGGATTTCGTTGCCTGGAATCCCAACGGTATTTTGCTGAGCATCGCCCGGGTGTTGCTATTATGCTGGCCGATGGCAGTGATGCTGGCGGGCGTGGCGCTTTCGCGACGGCCGAACTAATCGTGGGAACGCGCGAACCATAGGCGAGAAAATGGATAACGACGAAAAAGAGTGGCGCAAGCGTCCAGCCTGGAAGCCGGAAGAGGACATACGCGACCGGGTGATGCGCGACGTCCACGACCGCATCGAGCGGAAGATGCGCCGGAGGATGAACCGGCGTGACAGCTACGGTGGGCTGGTTCCCGGTGCGATCCTGCTCGCCATTGGCATCATTTTTCTGCTGGACCGCATGGGCTACATCAATGTGCGTCATTTTCTGCAGTTCTGGCCACTGATCATCATCGCCGTCGGCATTGCCAAAATCGCCCGCAACGACGCCCGCGTGTGGGGAGCGCTGATCCTGCTGTTTGGAGTTTTTCTGCAACTCAATGAGCTGGGCATAGGTCATTTCACCTGGGGAGAGTTCTGGCCGCTTCTGCTCATTGTCGCGGGCCTGATGGCCATGTGGAGCGCGCTGCAGGCGCGCAAGATCATGAGCAATATCCCCGCGGCGCAAAGCACCGATCCGCGCACCGCGCTCGACGAAAGCACGCTGTTCGGCGGAATCCAGAAGCGCGTAAACACCAAGGAATTCCAGGGTGGCCGCCTGCAGGCCATCTTTGGCGGCATCGAAATTGACCTGCGCGATGCGGACATCGCCGAGAACGAAGCGGTGATTTACGCCAACGCCATTTTTGGCGGCATCGAAATCCGCGTTCCCGAGACCTGGTATGTCGCAGCGCGTGGCCAGGGCGTCTTCGGCGGATACAGCGATGCGACGCGCTACGCGGGTCCGGTGGATCCGGACAAGCCAAAGAAGACGTTAGTGGTGCTGGGCGCGGCCGTCTTTGGAGGCGTGGAGATCCGCAATTGAAGATTTGGCAGCACCCCGTCCTGCAGCGCCGGGAGTACTTAGGCGCCTATGTCGGCCTGTGGGTCATCCTGGCCTGGCTGTTTATCGTTTCCATTCAGACTTCCAGCGGCCTTGCGCTGGGCCAGACGGTTCTTTTGCTGTCCCCCATGCTGACCCTGTACGCGGTGATGGCGCTTGCCGGATGGTACGTCTGCAACGCCGCCCCGCTGCGCAAAGTGTCCTTCACCCAGGTTTTCGTGACGCAACTGGCGGCGGGGTTTTTGTTGAGTTTTCTTTGGCTGCAAGCTGGCGCCGCGTATGCGCGCCTGCTGTGGCGAAACGCCGCCTTTCGTGGAATCGCCGATCGCTACGCCGTTCATCAGACCGTGTTGTTGTTGGATGGCGTGCTGCTCTATCTGCTGGTGATCGGCTTTTTCTACGTGGTTGTGGCCATCGAAGCTTCGCGCGAAACCGAAGCGCGAGCGGCCGAGACCCGCATGCTGGCGCGGGATGCCGAATTGCGGGCGCTGCGGGCGCAGATCAACCCGCATTTCCTGTTTAACAGTTTGAACTCCATCAGCGCGCTGACCAGCATTGACCCGGCGCGCGCGCGGGAAATGTGTCTGCTATTGGCGGATTTCCTGCGGCTTACGCTGGGCATGGGCGAAAAAAACGTGATCCGCCTGGCGGAAGAGCTGGAGCTGCTGGAAAAGTTCATGGCCATCGAGAAGGTCAGGTTTGGCGAACGGCTACAGATGGAGGAAAACATCCAGGACGAAGCCAAAGCTTGCCTGATTCCGGCGCTGCTGCTGCAGCCTTTGCTGGAAAATGCGGTAAGCCACGGGATTGCTTCGATGGCGGAGGGCGGCTGGATCCGCCTGCAGGCGCAGGTGCAGGACGGGCGGCTGGGAATTCTGGTGGAGAATGAGCGGGATGACGAAGCTCCCGCGCGGAGACGCACCGGTGGCGTAGGATTGCGAAACGTGCGCAGCCGCCTGGAGGCGCGCTACGGCAAGGAGGCCGCGTTCCGCATCGATCCCAGCGAGGATCGCTTTCGCGTGACCTTGTCCCTTCCCGCCGAATATGGGCCAGCTGAATATGGAGCAAGCCAGTGAACAAGACCGAACAAAAATTGCGCACACTGGTGGTGGACGACGAAGAGCTAGCGCGCCAGGTGATGCGCGAACTGCTTCGCGCGCACCCTGAGATTGAAGTGATCGCGGAATGCAAGAACGGCCTGGAGGCTGTGAAAGCGGTTGCCGAGCACAAGCCAGACTTGTTGTTCCTGGATGTGCAGATGCCTAAGCTAACCGGCTTCGATGTGTTGGAGCTGATCGGCGCGGAGGTTCCGGTGATTTTTGTGACGGCGTACGACGAGTATGCGATGAAGGCGTTTGAGGTGCATGCCGTGGATTATTTGCTTAAGCCGGTAGGCAAAGAGCGGCTCGCGGCGGCATTACAACGCGTGAGAACCCGTTCGGCGGAAAACCCACCGGTCCCGGCTGAGCTTTCGGCGGCGGCGCGGCCTGTTGGCCAGTTTGTGGAACGATTGGTGGTAAAGGATGGGACGCGGGTGACGCTGATTCCGGTGACGAAACTGGACTACGCGGAAGCGCAAGACGACTATGTGGCGCTGGCGAGCGAAGGCAAGAAACATTTGAAGCAGCAAACCATTGCCAGCTTGGAAGCGGCGCTCCAACCACGGCAGTTTGTGCGGATTCATCGATCGTATGTGGTGAATCTGGAGCGGGTGACGCGCATCGAGCCTTATGGTAAGGATAGCCGCGTGGCAGTACTTTCAACCGGCGTGCGCCTGCCGGTAAGCCGCGCCGGCTACGCACGATTGCAGGCTTTGCTGGAGGAGCGAGGTTGATCGCCAACCTGAATTGCGGCGCGTTGGGAGTAAGCGCGCGCGGTGCAACCATCCTGAGTTTGTTGCTGGTCGGTTGCCAGCAGCCGGAGCCTCCGGAAGTTTCTTCCGCACCGCCGGGTGTCACGAAGCCCGCGGACCGCTGGCTGGGCCGCTGGGAAGGTGTGGAGGGAACTTATCTGGAGATCACGAAAACGGATGACCGCTACGCGATCGAGATCAAAGATCTGGATAAGACCAATGTGTATCAGGGACTGGCGTTCACTGACGGGATTGCGTTCACGCGGGACGGAAAAACTGAGACCATCCATGCGGGCAGCGGCGAACAGACCGGCATGAAATGGCTGGCGAGCAAGAAAAATTGCGTGGTCATTCGTTATGGCGAAGGTTATTGCCGAGACTAAGTCTGGCATCTCTCGACCCTGACGGAACTGCGAAAAACCTCATGGCTGATCGGCTGGCGTGGCCGGCTTGGGTGGGATAGCGCGGATCGACGTGATTTCCAAGACGAGCCAGTCCTTGCGTTCCACTCCGTGATGGTGTTTGACGAAGCCGCGCGCCTTAACGTCCTGGTCGGCGAGCCGGGCCAGGCGCTTGGGTGGTCCGGAAACTTCGATGGAGTGGAGGGTTTGCCCTTCCAGCGTCACTTCGGACTGTAATTCCAGCGACCAGCCAGTGGTTTCGCCGCCAATGCCCATGACGTGAGAGAGCCTGCCCGTAAGGATGATTTCGCCGGGCTGGAGCGGCTTGTTTTGGGCGTGCGATGCCGGAATCGTTGAAAGCGCCAGCGTGAAGAGCAGGACAGAAATAAAGACGCGAGCGATGCGCATAGAAATCTCCTGGTGAGAAGGGGCATGAGTGTGGCGGAGTAGCGCGGCGGTCGGCGAACCGGCTGGATTGTAGCGCAACTTGGAAGACCGGAGCGGCTTGGAAGCGGCACGCACGCCAGGCGCGGACTGGAGGGAACCGGGAAGCACAAGTTTCCTCCCCTCTAGGTGCTTCTTCGTAAGTGCGGACTCTCAACGACTTACCTGCGACGTTTGCAACGACCGCCAGCGCGTTCAAGACGAACGTTTGGCGATGATCAGGGTGATGTCATCGTGCTGCTCACGGGGAGTGAAGGCGCGGACATCTGCGACCACGGAAGCGAGAACCGACTGCGGAGGCTGCTGCTGGTGGCGGCGTAGCGACTCCACCAAGCGCTCTTCGCCGAATTCTACCGAGTCGTGATCCATGGATTCGGTTACCCCATCCGTATAAAGGGCCAGCAAGTCACCTCGACGGATAGACGACTCAGCAACAGTGCAATCCCAGGTCTTGAAGATGCCCAGCACGGTGGACGTGGAATGGAGGCGGTCGAGCGAGCCGTCGCTGCGCAAGAGCAAGCCGCAAAGATGTCCGCAGTTGACGTAGCGCAGAAATCCCGACGAATCGTCGTAGTCCGCGAAGAACAAAGTGGCGAACGCGCCATCCGGCGTGTTATCGCAAAACAGGCGATTTACTTTTTGCAACAGACGCTGCGGCTGTTCCAGAGCGAGGGCGTATTGACTGCGGAGATTGGCTTGCAGATTAGCCATCAGGAGCGCGGCGGCAATTCCCTTTCCGGCGACGTCAGCGATCACGAAACCGAGACGATCCGGTCCGAGCGTCAGGAAGTCGTAATAATCGCCGCCCACCGCACGTGCGGGAATGCAGGCTCCGGCGTATTCGAGGGTTCTCAATGCCGGCATGGATTGCGGAAAGAGGCGTGCCTGAACTTGGGTGGCAATGGCGAATTCCTGAGCAATGCGGCGTTCGGCCTCGAGCTTCTCCGCGGCGGCGCGGCGCTCGGTCTCGATGGCGTTGGTGAGTTCGTCAAAGCTGACCAGCGAGAAGGCGTTGCCATCAATGTCGCAGAAGCGTGCGGAGGCGCTGCCCCAGATGGGTGCCTCGCGCCCGAGGAGACGGGATTCGGAGTTAGAACCGGAAGTGGGGGACGCGGACTGGTATTTGATGCGGCGAAGACGCGGCGTACTGAGGAAGCGTACGCCGCGGCGGGACCACTCGTGAAACTTGCCGGCGACGTCGGAGGTGACCAGAACGACGTGGGTGGAGCGGCCGATTAGTTTGTGTTCGGGCGTCTTGGGCTTGGGAGCGACGAGCGCGAGGATCGTGGTGCCGTCGGGAGGCGAAACCGCGACCCAGCGTTCGCCGGATTGCAGTTTCGTGTCGATGACTAAGCGGAAAGTGAGCTTATCGAGGTAGAAATTCAGGCTGCGGTCCAGATCGCGCACGTAGATGCGCACGGCATGGATGCTGAGGAAGGGATCGGCCTGGGGCGTTGTGGGAAGGACGGCCATGGGCAGATTATACGGTGGAACTCCGGGAATGTTTCCTGGCGAATGTGACGTGCGGAGGCCGGCTAAGAGGAACGACGGACCCAGATGCGGGAAGTGGCGGGTTTGCCGAGATGGATGGTGCGGCCTGTGACGCGGAGGGTGAGGGTCTCGTCGTACTCGCGTTTGGCGATGACCACCTGAGTGCCAGGATGAAGGTGCAGGCCATCGAGAAATTCGAGGAACTTGCCGTCTTTTTCGTACACGCAGACGATTTCGGCGGATTCGCCGGCGTTGAGATCGGAGAGCAGGACGGCGCCCTGTTTGCGGAGTTGGGCGAACCCACCGCTGAGGGGAACGCCGTGAGGGCAGGACTTCTTGCCTGCGAAACGTTTCAGGAGAAGCGCTTCAACTTCGGGAGAGATGGCGTGTTCGAGACGTTCGGCTTCGTCGTGAGCCCTGGACCAGGATAGGCCGATGACGTCTGTGAGAAGCATTTCCGCGAGCTGGTGGCGGAGAGCGAGCCGCCCGGCGACGCCGCGGCCTTTGCGGGTGAGATCAATGCGGCCGTCGCGGGCCACACTGACCAGATCGTCGCGGCGCATGCGTTTTACGGCGGCGGTCACGGCGGGAGGGGTGACGCCGAGTTCCTTGGCCAGGCGCGCGCCGATAGGCTGCTGGCCTTCCTCGACAAGTTCCCAGATGGCTTTGAGGTAGTCTTCCTGGGAGACGCTGGTTTTGTTGCGTTGCAAGGTGTCTCCGCTAGGAGGGTTGGCCGGCGCGAATACGGGCCGCGAGCGCTTCTATCTTAGAACGAATGTCTTCAAAAGTGCGCTGGTACACATCAGGATCAGAGCCGTAAGGATCGTCCACGTCCCAATCCTCAACTTTGCGCAGATCGGCGATGGCGTGGCGGAAGGCGCGTTCGCGCGGATAGCCGCTCATGTTAATGACCAGGTCGGCGGCGGCCCAAGCGTCATCGAGGATGGGCTTAGAGTAGAGACTTTCGATCGGATAGCCGTTGCCCTTGAGGGTTTGCAGCGTGAGTGTTTGCACCACGCCAAGGGCGCTCAGACCTGCGC
>Ga0209579_10000579_pt1 | contig 35245 bp, 24 predicted proteins | sample Coa_R1_2_FD_187152 | JGI IMG/M metagenome (GOLD analysis project Ga0209579, IMG submission 187152) | Surface soil microbial communities from Centralia Pennsylvania, which are recovering from an underground coalmine fire - Coalmine... | ecosystem: Environmental > Terrestrial > Soil >...
GCGCTTGCTTCAGGATGGGAATGTCCGGGTCCGCGTCTTTCCAGAGGGCAAGAAAATCCTGGTAGGAAGCCTTGGCTTTGGCAGTGTCGCCGGTCAGCAGGTAGGCGCGGCCTAGCCCCAAATGCGCTAGTGGATGCTCAAGGCCGGTTGGATCGATCCCTCGGTGGTCAATGATTTTCTGAAACTCAGCTGCAGCTTCGGGCCCGCGCTTCGCTTCGAGGTACGCGAGTCCGCGGATATACACCGGGAGCATCGCGGGGGCATTTCCCATCTCGTAAAGCGCCGCTGATTTCAAAGCGGTGATGGCTTCATCCGGACGCTTGCGATCAAGAGCGCCCAGCGCGACCACCGTTGGCATGCCGACATTTTTTAGCAGAGTATCAGAAGGGAACCGTTTGTTTAGTTCCTCGAGCATCGATTGCGAACGCGTGGAATCTCCGGAGAGGGCGAGCGCTTCCGAAGAGGGCACCAGATTACTACGCGCGCGCGCTAACGCAGCGCTTTGATTGGCTAGCTCGCCGGCCTTACCTTCGTTACCAACGACCGCTTCGTCAAGAGCGAAGAATGCTTTCGTGTCGGCGGTGGTTTCTTTAAATCCGAGATGGTCCGTGTCCTGGATAGAACGCTGCACTAATTCCTCAGCCTTCTGGATTTGTCCACGTGCGGCGGTCACCGAGGCAGTCTCATTCAGGAGCAAATATTCAGAAGGCTTGCCCTCGGCCCATTTCATCTCCCGCTGCATCCCGTCGGCATCGTTGTTCAGAAAGGCAAGGTCAAACAGCGACTGGTGAATAAAAAGGTTATCGGCTTTGGCGTCAACGGCGCGTTGTAAAGTTGCCCGCGCTTCCTCTAAGCGGTTTAGCGCCATGTAGGGTTGGGCTGTGTGCTCATAACCGAACGGAGAGCCCGGCTCGAGTCGGCTAAATTCGCTTCCTAACTGAATTGCCTTCTCGTACCGTCCATAATCAAGATTGTCGAGGAGTGCCAGGTTGGAATATGGGGTTGAATCATTGGGATACGTGCGGATCGCGAGTTCCAGATCCTCCTCGTCTTTCTCGATGTCTCCAGAAGCGGTGTAATAGTGATCATCGATGTAGAAGCGCTCGCGCTCACTCACCCGGTCGCGCAAGTCGAAAGCCTTCTTCGCTTCGTCCACCGATTTATCTTCCTCTCCGAGGTTCCCGTAAACCGCGGCCAGACGCGCGTGCGCCATGGCGAAATTCGGGTCGAGTTCGATGGCGTGCTGGAACTGCGGAATCGATTCCGCTTCGCCGCCGCCATTGCGAACGGCATCTGCGGCAGCAAACGCCTTCAGCGCATCGAGTGAAGAAGTAGTCGCCTCGGTCACGGGCGTGTCGAACTTCTGGACAGAAGCGAGCGACTCTCCCAGTTTTCCTCGGATGTTGGAGGCGGCCTTGCCGACGGCTGCCAGAACTGCTTCTTTCGCGGTAGCCGTGACCTGCTCGCGGGCCAATGAATCGCCGGTGGCGCAATTGGTGACATCGAGAGCAACAACGTACTGGCTGCCCAGCGCCGCGATCGAGCTGCTGAGCAGAGCCTTGATGTGTTCGCGTTCGCAGATTTCTCGCGCGACGGCGCCTGCGACTCGTTCGTCGGCGGGGCGGCCCATGAACTGGAGAGCCTTGCGTACAGTTTGATCGGGAACGACGTTAAGGTAAGGAGATTGTTCAAGCTGCACGGCCAAGGCCTGTTTCAGTGTGCCGTCGAAGACCGGGTCGCCCGTGGTGTTAACGAAATCGGCGACGAGGATGGGATCTTTCTCCGTGAGCCTTTGCGGGCCGCGACTCCGCATGTACACGCCGGCAACGATGACGACAGCAACGACAAGCCCAGCTGCGACAAACAACCATTTTTTTGAAGATTTCGTTGCTGGCGCGACAGCAGTCGCGATGGCGGCAGATGAGCCTGCGACGACATAAGTGGCGGCCGAAACTTGAGCCGACGATGCACGCGCAGCGACTGGGGCTTGGGAGGAAGACGACGGCATCGCGGCAGACTGTGCTGACCCGCTCGGAGGCCCGGACGCGCTGATCGGTTGTACAGGCGGCTCTTCCGCGGCGATTCTTTTTCCGGACGTGGTATCACGCTTCACCCGCTGCATCTCGGCACGAATGTCGGAGGCGTGCTGGTAGCGCAAGTCGCGATCTTTCTCCAGCGCGCGATTGATGATGCGTTCAAGATCGGAGGGCACATCTGGGTTCAGGCGAATGGGAGAAGTGGGAGCCTTCTCAAGAATGGAATTGAAGATCACGGCGGACGTGTCTCCACGGAAAGGCAGCGTTCCCGTCGCCATCTCGTACAGCACAGCACCGAAAGAAAACAGATCCGTGCGCGCATCCAATTCCTTGCCCCTCGCCTGCTCGGGGGACATATATGCGATCGTACCGAGCGCTGAACCGGGGCTGGTCAAATGCTGTTCATCAACGGAGCCTGTCTGCGTGCCTAAGGCTGCTATGTTGCCTGCGGAACCGGCGGCGACCACTACTTTCGCGAGCCCGAAGTCGAGGATTTTGGCATGACCCCGCTTAGTGATGAAGATGTTCGCGGGCTTAATATCGCGGTGAATGATTCCTTCACTATGAGCAGCATCGAGGGCATCCGCTATTTCGATGGCAAGGGACAAAATCACATCGGTCTCCATCGGACGATTTCCGATGCGATGCTTTAGCGTCATGCCGTCAAGAAACTCCATGACAATGAAAGATTGCCCGTCATGCTTTCCAATCTCGTAAATTGTGCAAATATTGGGGTGGTTCAGAGCCGATGCGGCTCGTGCTTCTCGCTGGAAACGGCTGAGAGCCTGCGGATCCTGGGCTACGTCGTCGGGCAGAAACTTGAGGGCGACAAAGCGACCAAGGTCGGTGTCCTCAGCCTTGTAGACGACGCCCATGCCGCCGCCACCGAGCTTCTCAACGATGCGGTAGTGGGAGATAGTTTGGCCGATCATGGCGCGACGCCATGTTATGCGTGAGGCTGGGTCAAGTCAATGAACTCACGGCACACACAAATTCACTGACAATCGTCAACGATTTGATATGTGCGCAGTGCGTCGTTGTTCTACTGGCGCGGGTGATATGCGGTGTCGCTGCATGGGCAAATGTAAGACGGAATCGAGGAACACCCTGAGAAATCGTTCGACGAATCCATCAGGCTGACATCGGCAGATTACTCGGCTTTGGCCGCAACTGTAGTTGCGACGATCAAGTTAACGGCGTCGGGCTGGGTCCACTCCGCTTCGCCGGTCGTCTAAGGTGGTCTCAGGTATGGCGGGTATCGCTTGTTTTCCCGTTCCCATGGCATGCTACGTCTAAGCTACCTCGCTGCATCCAGTATTCAAAAACTCCCAGAAGGTGAAACTTGCCAGAGCGTTCGACGATCAGCAACGGTTGGGATGAAGAGGAAAAGAAACTTAGAGCATTGTCGCGTGTAGGCGCGGGAATGGCCCTCCTTCTCCTGGTTCTCCTTGTGATTATGTTCTCGATGCACGGATTGCACTAGGTCTCTACATGGCGCCAATATCGCTGCTAAAGGAGATTTGGCACGGCGAGGAGGCTTGCGATTCTTATTAGCGAGACCAGCGGTAGACAAGGCCTGCCGCCAACAGAAGATTGTTTTGCCGGTCGTTGACACCGTTCTTCGCAACGGTCAAATAATAATCAGCCTGAACCAAACGTACCGCGAAGTGGCCATTTAAGGGCACATCAATGCCGCCGCCCACGCGGAAAGCAAACATTGTGCTGCCTTCGGCGGCGCCGGCGCCTCCTCCACTGGAGTGCGCCACGCCAAAAAGAGTCTGGGCAAAGGGTTGCAGGGCATGGGGACCTTTCATCCAGGGTTGTCGAACCCCGTAACGCACTCCGCCCTGATACGAGCTTAACGTGAGGGAACCATCCGCCACCGGCGAGCTGCCTGTATGTTCTGCGTTTATCTCAGCGACCACGGACCAGCGTGGCCGGAGTTCTGCAGAGCCGGAGATTCCGCCTCCATTGAGACCAAAACAACCGCACTCTCCGGGCTGGGCATTCGTCCGCACCCAGTCATAGGTCACCGCTACATCGCCTCGTTGGAAGACGAAGCTGAGCGGCGCCGTCTGACCTGCGGCGATGAGTGCTCCGCCGAAGATGAAACCGATGAAAATTGCAGTCGACCGCATCTTTACCTTTCCCCTAACACCTGTCCTACTACGAAGAGGTCTCATTACGGCGCACCGATGGTGGCGGTAAGGTTGGATAGGGTTACCGCTTCTTCCTTCCCTCCCGTCGATGCCGTAAATCCGAGATAGGCCACCGGAGGCAATGACACCGAGCCCGAAAACAATTGATAACCGTCCATCGTCACTGTCATGACCCCACCGGCGACAGTCACGACGTAGGAGTGGGTTGCGTTGGCAAACGTCTGAGCCGAGTAGTCATTGCTGGACTGAGTATCGAGGTTGCCATTTACGTAGCTCCAGGGATTCTCCCACAGGTTTCCCGTCGACGATCCCACCGCCATGTAAGGAACAGTGATGGGATCACAGGCGCCGTTCAGGGCATTGGCGGAGCAATTATTTTGCAGTGCGCCTCCGTCGTCGTTGCCGTTCTGGTAGGTGTCCCAGCCCACGACAAATCCCGGGATTCCCGCTGCTCCCAATCCTTCGCCGAGGTTGCCCATCGATGCAGTTGTCGCACCCTGGGACGGATCTGCCAGGACCAGAGTGAAGCCGTCAGCCGGAGTTGTTCCGCTGGTCATGGCGACGGTGAAACTGACCGTGAAATTGGCAGTGGGGATGAGCGTCGGCCAGTAAATGGAAGCCCGCTCGTTCCCCAAGTTATTCGTCAGCTCAATCGTGCAAGCCGTCGTGTCCTGGTACGGAACATCGCCGGAAACCGTGCCCGGGTTCGTGCCGTTCAGAATCCAGTTCGTACTTGAGTTGCACAAGCCGCTTCCAGGAGTCGGGTTGCCGATCGAACCCAGTGAACCCACGAATAATCCGGCAGTGTTACTGGTAAGCGGATTTGTTCCCGGGATTTGCGTGCTGCCGTCGCTGGTACTGGTCACCACGAGATAGAAGATTCCGCCGGACGCGTTGCTGGGTACGTTTTGCAAGGTGATGGAAGAAGCCGTCGACCCAGAGACGGTCGCTCCGTTAAGAGCGCCGCTCGAAACTGCGCCATCGGTTAGTGCTGTGGCCGTCGTGGCTCCGGGCGCGTACCAATACCACTGATAGGCCGGGATACATCCGTTGCAACTCGCGGTGACGCTGTAACTGGCCAAGGTGTCGACAGCGATATACTCCGTTGTCGGCTGCCCCGTAATGTTCATCGAAATGCCCTCGCCGACCGCCAGCATGGCGCGATTGGATAAAGCCGTGCCGTAGCCGTTGCTGACGATGACGTAGTAGTTATCTCCGTCGTTGCTTTGTGCCGTTTCAGTCGATGGAACCGTATAAGTACTGGAGGTTGCCCCGCTGATGGCCGTTCCGGCGGTAGTTCCCATAGAGGAAGAGTACGGCACGTAATACCACTGATATGTCAGTTCATGCGGCGACGGCCCGCCGCCGGTTGCGGTAACGGAGAAGGTTGCGGTTCCGTCTACAGCCGTCGTCTGCGAGGTTGGCTGAATGATAATCGTCGGCGGCAGCGCGATGTCGGCGTCAGTCACGGAAAGTGTCGCGGCGGTGCTGGTCAGAGTTGTATTCGTGCAGTTGGTATCTGTCACCGTTGCGTAATACTCGGTTCCATTGTCGCTGTCGCTGAGTGCCCCGGTGGTATAAGCGCTGGATGTCGCGCCGGTGATTGCGGTGCCGTTGGGAGGCGCTCCCGTATACCACTGGTAACTGAGCGTGCCGGTGCCCGTAGCGGACACCGAGAAAGTAGCTGTCTGCGTGGCATAGACACTCACCGATGCAGGATTCGAAGTGATCGCCGGGGTACTCGGAGCCACAACATTGAGAACCACTGCGTTGGAAGTGACCGTGCCGGCCGCGTTGGTTACATTGCAGGTATAAGTACCGTCGCTGGCGGTGGTGACATTATTAAAGTTGAGAGTAGCTCCTGTGCCTACCTCAGACGCTCCCCGGTACCACTGATAGCTGCTGGCGTAGCTGGCAGCGATCGTGAAAGACGGACTCGCGCCCGAACAAACATTGGCGCTGACCGGTTGTGTCGTGATCACCGGCGCGCTGATGGTCACCGTTGTAGTGACAAAGACGGACGGGTCGTCCACGCTGGTTGCTTTGATTGTGTAAGTGCCAGGCGTATTTGGCGCGGTCCACACTCCGGACGAAGAGATGGTGCCTCCCGTGGCACTCCAAGTCAGATTATCGGTCGCGCCGCCGCTGGCGGTGGCGCTGAAGTCGACTGTTTCCGGGCCCGAGGTCTGATTTGCCGGAGTAATTGGTGTAATGCTGACGGCTGTCGGTATTGCCGTGAAGGTGGTGCTCGCCGTATTTCCGCCAGTGCCGGTGACGGTCAACGTATAGACGGTTTGCGCCGTCAACCCTGGCGTCGGATACGAGTGGCCAGATATGGCGGACGATGTGATATCCGAACTGCCGATACCTGTTGTGCCAATTGTTGCCGTCCCGCCCGAGAATGTGGGAATCAGATTGATAGAAGCGTTATACGGCGGTGTAGCCGAACTGCCAGTCAGGCTCGATGCGATCGGGATGGTGTTGGACACACTGAAGCTTTGTGCGACGGTGGGCGCGGCCAGATATGTGCTGTTGCCGCCCTGGTTCGCGTCGATAGTGCAGATTCCTGCGATCAGTAAAGTCGCGGTCGTGCCTGAAACCGTGCATACGCTGGTGGTCGTGGAACTGAAAGAGACGGCGAGTCCGCTCGTGGCGGAAGCTGACAGCGTCACTGGAGTGCCAACCGTTTGTGCTCCAGGATTGCCAAACGTGATGGTCTGCGCTTCGCCGTTCACGGTGAAGCTCTGCGGAACCGTGGTGGCTGGCGCGTATGTGCTGTTGCCGGCCTGGTTCGCATCAACAGTGCAGGTTCCCGCAGCAAGGAATGTCACACTCGTTCCCGATACCGTGCACACGCTTGGCGTGGCCGAACTAAAAGTGACGGTGAGACCGCTGGAAACGGTCGCGGAGAGTGTGAGCGGCGTACCCGCGGTCTGGGTTCCGGGATTGCCGAAGGTGATGGTCTGTGGCTCGCCATGGACCGTGAAGGTCTGTGGGACCATAGTCGCCGCAGCGTAGTCTCCGTTGCCAGCCTGGTTCGCGTCGATGGTGCAGGCTCCAGAGGCGATGAGGGCGACAGACGTGCCGGAGACGGTGCACACGCTTGGTGTGGCCGAACTAAAGGCAACGGGGAGGCCGCTGGTTGCTGTGGCCGAAACCGTGAGTGGAGCAGCGACAGTCTGGGTGCCAGGATTCGCAAAGTTGATCGTTTGCGCTTCGCCATTCGCCGTGAAACTCGTGCTGGTAGTGGCGGCAGTATAGTTACCGTTGGCCGCCTGGCTGGCTTCGATCACTATCGCGCCTGTACCTGTGATGATCACAGTTCCAGTATTGCTAACGGTTGCCGGGCCGCTCACCAGCGTGTAAGTGACAGCGCCACTCGATGCGGAAGTGGCCGATACCGTGAAGGGCGGGTTGCCATATATCTCGGCCGGGATTGGAGCGAAGACGAGCTTCGGAACCAGTGGCAGGACCGTAAGGACAGCCGCGCTGCTGGTAATCGACCCGGCTGTGTTCGATACCTTGACCGTATAAATAAAGTTGTCTCCGATGGTCGTCGTCGCCGGTGTGGCGTAGGAGCTTGAAGTAGCGCCGTTGATTGCCACGCCGTTGAGATACCACTGATACGTGAGCGGCGATGTGCCCGCAGCGTTTACTGAAAAGCCGCCAGTCTGCCCGACGTAAACGGTCTGATTGTTCGGGGGCGTCGTGATCGTGGGCGGCGTGTTCAGCGTCAATGTGCACTGCTGGCTCGATGCCATTCCGGTTGCGTTCGTTGCGGTCACGGTATACACGGAGCCGTTCATGCTAGTTGTTGTTTGCGATATCACATAAGTACTGGAGGTAGCTCCGCCAATGGGTTTTCCATCGAGATACCACTGATAGGTGAACGGGCCAGTGCCCGTGGTGATCGCAGTAAAGGTGACTGGATGTCCAACTGTGACTGTCTGGGTTGAGCCTTGAGCGATGACGACTGTGGGCCTGAGGTCGCCCCAGCCTCCTGCACATCCAAATAGTGTCAACGACGCTATGATTGCGACCAGAGTAAGGCAGATATTTCGGAATCGACTAAGCGCGGAAGGGGTCGTCCTTGAATCTCCGAGCACATACTCGGAATCGTGTCCGATGAATGAGGAGCTAACTCCGAAGGATGGTATATAACGGTCCACAAAATGGTTCCTCGCGCTTCTTCTTCTCCCTTCCTTGCATGCTCAGACTCCGCGCAAATGATTCCGCTATGCACAGGCGCAGATTAGAGCTCTTGCAGCGACCCGTGCACGAATGCAATTCCAACACCAGAAGTGAATTCTCGCTAATTTCAGGACTGTGGCAAAGTTACGAATGTCATCAAGAGGGCCTACAGCTTGTTGCGCGCCGATTTTGTGCGATAGGTTAGTTCTTTCACGCGAACTGCGCAGAACCATGTAACGGAGGGTTCAGTCGACGATGGTGTGTGACTCAAACTTCTGTCAGGATCAGACAGAAGCAACGAGGCGCGGATCCCGGTCAGTTGTTTCTGGAGAAGGATGGCGATTCTAGCGCTAAACCGAAAAGCCGTCTGCAATCAATTTCCGCACAGTGTCGATGACAACCGGAATGGCATCGCGAACTTCAGAATGCATCTCGCCGCCGAACTCTAGGCAGCTCGCGACTTCGACTGCCACCACAATCAATTCCTTTACAACCGGCAAGCCTAACCTCCGGGCGAGCATGAAGGATTCATACAGCCCTACGTAATGGGGAGCGCTGCCGGCAACAACTTCCAACTCATTCGCGCGAAGCACATGGATTGTGCCGATCGGCGCTTTGCCTGTGATCGCGGTATCGACCACCACCAAACGGTCGGCGTTCAGAATGTGATCCAACAGGTAAAAACCTGCTTCCGGCGTGCTTATAACTTCAGTGTCCGCGCATGCATATGGAATAAGGCGATCAGCCACTATGTGTCCGAGCGCATCGTCACCGAGCAGTTCATTACCCAAACAAAGGACGCGCGTTTGGCATGCACGAACGCCCGCTTCGCAATTACTCAGATTCGTCACGATGCACACTTCCATCGAAATCGCGGCGCAAAATCGCACGGGTGCCATTTCGGTCATGCACGCAAACCAGCAACGGCATGCTTCCGGGCAGTGAGTGGGTCGCGCAGCCGTGGCACGGATCGTAAGCCCGAAACGCCATCTCCACTTGGTTCAGAACGCCTTCCGGAATTTCGAATCCGTGGATCAGCGACTTTGCTGCTTTTTCAACGCTCAGAGCGATTCTTGCAGCGTTGTTCTGGGTGGCGACTATCAGGTTTGCTTTACGGATCAAGCCGTTTTCATCCGTTTCGTAGTGATGAAAGAGAGTGCCGCGCGGGGCTTCCACGACGCCAATGCCCTCGTACGGCTTTTCCGTAGGCAGAGTGCGGACGTTGGGATCAATCAATTCCGGATCACTCGCGATCTGTTGCAGGCGTTCGGCGGCATACATCAGCTCAATAACGCGAGCCCAATGATTTGCCAGCGTGTGGTGAACGGGTTTGCCGCCAAGCGTTGAAACAAATTGCTGGTGCGCAGCTTCGGCTGAGGGGGTTGCCATCTCATCCGCGATATTCAGTCGAGCCAGCGGAGCCACGCTGTAGATGCCACTGTCCGAGCCCTCGACGAATCCTTTCCATCCCACTGGTTTCAAATAGCAAAACTTCTCGTAGGTCCACGGCTCAACGTGTTCGGCTATGTTGTCGAGGTACTTCTCCGGACGAAACTTCTTCCACTCCGAACCATCCGGCGCGATCACTCGAACTTCTCCGTCGTAAAAATTGATGCGATTTTTAGAATCGACCAATCCCATGTAGTAAGTCTGGTGGGTGTACACATCGGAAAGGATCAGATCTACATATGCGCTGTTCTTTAGTACGATGTTTTCAAACAACTGCAGCGTGAATTTGGCGAATTCCACCGCACCGGCCGCTGTGTCCTGAAATTGCTTTCGCATTTCAGGAGTCACTCTCTTCGATACGCCACCCGGTAGTCCAAAAACTGGATGAGCGGCCTTGCCCCCGATCGAGGCAATCACGTCACGCAGCCGCCGCCGAATTTCAATGACTCTCTTGCCAGTTTCAATTCCGACCTTCGCGATGACTCCGAGCATGTTTCGTTCTGGCGCAGGGGCATCAGGTCCCACGACGAAGTCTGGTCCCCCGAGAAAATAGAAATGCAGGGCATGATCTTCCGCAATGAATGCCTGGTAAACGAGCTCTCTAATTTTCTTGGCTGCCGGGGGAGGCTCGACGCGATAAAGAGCATCCAGTGCCTTGGTTGCGGCCATGTGGTGCGCGGTCGGACAGACGCCACATATACGCGATGTGATCTGCGGCATGTCTTCCGCCGGACGTCCCTGCGCAAATTTTTCGAAGCCTCGGAGCTCCGGCACCTGGAAGTATGCTTTCTCCACTTCCCCGGCGGCATCCAGGAAAATCTCTATTTTCCCGTGGCCCTCCAAACGGGTTACCGGATCAATAGTGATACGGCGCCGGATGCTGGCTGTTTGTTCCACGGCGCCGGGATTTCTGGACGCTGAATTATTAGGTTTTTCAAGATGCTCCGGCATGCAGTCACCTCATTTGACAGACAAGACCTCCTGCTGCGCATGACCGTTGATTCGCTTTCGTCGCAATAGTGAGCCCGGCAAACCGTATCGGTAGAACGTTCCAATCAGATCGGGAATACTCGCCAGAACGCGGCCGATCTCCGCTTCGTCTTTGCTCTCGATCAGCGAAGCGATTGCCGAAAGCTCCTTTGCTCCTTGGTCCCGAACACGACTGGTGGAGGCGCCGCATCCAGTGCACGGCATATTGCCCTTGAGGCAGGCGGCCTCGCAGCCGCTACGCGTGGCTGGACCGAGGCATATCAGACCTTGCGCCAGAAGACATTGTTGTTCATCGATGAGAATCTCTTGGGGTCGCTTGAAAGCAGAAATGAATAACTGCTCAGGTTTCGAATCCTTACGCGGACATTCCTCACACAGCGCAATGTCGGGCGCCAAAACCGCGCCCTTAGCTGGAAGTTGCTCGGCAAGCAGCATGCTTAACGCATCACGAACGACCTTCGTCGGGGGCGGACATCCCGGAACGTAGTAGTCCACGTCCACGACCTGATCCAGTGTCTTTACCAGATTGTCAAACAATGGCAATTCGACTTCATGTCCATCGTCTTTAAACCGAGTCGATGGAAGTACGCTGTCGGGATTCACCGTGCTTGGAGAGTCGAAGTACGCGGTCCTGAGAATGTCGTCGCGGCCAAACAGATTGGCTAGTCCAGGAATTCCACCTAGCTGCGAGCATGACCCGAATGCCACCAACAATTGTGATTTGCTTCTGAGCAAATGAGCCATTTCCCGCTGTTCGCTGGTGCGGATCGCGCCGTTCAGGAATGTGGCCAAAATCGATTTTTCAGGTAGAGCCTCGACGTGGTGTCGCTTGAAATCCAAAGCAACCGGCCAAAACACGATGTCCGCTTTGGCGGCCAAATCGAGAAGAGTTTCTTCCAAATCCACAACGGTTTCTTCGCACCCGCCGCAGGATGCGCACCAATAAAACGCGATTTTGGGTTTCTCTGGCATCACACCGCTACTTCAGCAAGCGAATCCTCTGCTTCGCCGATTTCGAGTTTGCATGGTCCGAGCGCACGCAGCTCCTGCACCATGTCATCGACTACGGCGCGCACTTTGTCGCCCTCGGCTGCAGAAATCCATTCCAGGCGAACCCGTTCTTCCTCAATCCCAAGATCAGCCAGTAGGCGCTTCAGCAGTTCAAACCGGCGGAGCGCTTTGTAGTTTCCTTCCTGGTAATGGCAATCGCCGGGATGGCAACCGCCGATGAGCACCCCGTCTGCGCCGTGGGCGAAGGCATCCAGGACGAATTGCGGATCTACGCGCCCCGAGCACATCACGCGAACCACTCGCGTATTCGGCGGATATTTCATGCGTGATGTTCCTGCGAGATCAGCCGCCAGGTACGTGCACCAGTTGCAAAAGAAAGCAACGATGCGCGGTTCAAACTCCGCCTTGATAACGGCATCTGGAGGTCGGTCAGGCATAAGCCAATACTCCTTCGATCTCTTCGAAAATCTCCTCGTCCTCAAAAAAGTTCTGTTTGATTGATCCGGATGGACATCCGGCGACACAGGTTCCACAACCCTTACATAGCACTTCGTTGATATCAGCCTTTCTCTTCTCATCAGAGAAGGAAATGGCGTGGTATGGACAAAGCGGAATACAACTTTTACAACCAGAGCACTCGTCCGCCAGCACGAATGCCGTATAGGGTTCGAGTTCCACAAACCGCGCGTCGATGAGTGCCATCGCTTCCGCTGCCGCTGCGCCAGCCTGAGCGACGGAATCGGGAATGTCCTTCGGTCCCTGACAGGCGCCGGCGATATACACACCTTCGGTAAATGTGCTCACCGGCGCGAGTTTGGGGTGGCGCTCAAGGAACCATCCTTCGGAAGCGCAACTGATATTGAACATCCTGCGCACGTCCTGGGCATCGGCCTGCGGTTCCAGTCCAACCGCGAGAATTACCATGTCGACGGGAATGCGGCGCACGAAGCCAGCGAGCGTGTCCTCCGCGCGGATCACGAGCTTGCCCTCCTCGGAGGGATGAGCCGCGAAATCGCTCACTTCGGCCACGCGGCCGCGGATGAAATGCACTCCCTCATCCAGCAGGCGGTCATAAAATTCCTCATAACCTTTCCCAGGTGTGCGCATGTCGATATAGAAGTTAAATACCTCGGCGCCGGTGCGCTCACGCACCAGGTGCGCAAGCTTCAGCGAATACATGCAACAAACTTTCGAGCACCATCGATTGGTGTTGGAATCACGTGAACCTACGCAATGAATAATCCCCACCGATTTCGGTTTGTTGCTGTCGCGCAGTACGAGTTCGCCACCGGTTGGTCCGGCCGCATTGATCAGGCGTTCTACTTCCAGAGACGTGTATACATTCCCGTAGCGCCCGTAGCCGTAATTGGGATTGCGTTTGGGATCGAACGTCTTAAATCCGGTCGCGAGAATAATGGTTCCAACTTCGATCTCGTCGACACTCTCCTGCTGCTTGAAATCGATCGCATGGCGGTCGCCACAAGCCTCGATGCAGGTCTTCTTGCATTTGCCGGATTTGAATTCAATGCAGGTTTCAGGATCAATGACGACTTTCTGGGGAACCGCTTGCGGGAACGGCAGGTAAACCGGCTTGCGTTTGCTCAGGCCAAGATTGAATTCGTCCGGGGTTTTTCCTTCTTTATATACACAAGCCGCAATGCACTCCTGGCATCCGATGCAGAGATCATCGATCACATAACGCGGCTTGTGTTTGATCCTTACTTTGTAGTTGCCGACGTATCCTTCAACCTGGATGACCTCCGAGTAGGTCCACAGTTTGATATGAGGATGCGAACCTACCGTAGTCATCTTCGGTGTCAGAATACAAGCTGCGCAATCGAGCGTCGGGAAGGTTTTGTCGAACATCGCCATGTGGCCGCCGATGGTTGGTTCGCGCTCGACCAGGTAGACCTGCTTGCCGGCTTCTGCGAGCGTCAGCGCGGCGTGAATTCCGGCAATCCCGCCTCCCACCACCAGCGCGCTGGGATGAATTGGGACTTGCCTCTTCTGCAATGGTTTGTGCAGGGAAACACGCCGTACTGCCGCCCGAACCAGGTCTTTCGCCTTCTGGGTTGCCGCGCCTTTGTCAAGATGAACCCATGAATCGTGCTCCCGTATGTTCACGATCTGGAGAAAGAACGCATTGATCCCAGCCCGCTTCAAGACCCGGCGGAATGTAGGCTCATGCAGCAAAGGAGAACAAGCTGCGACGACGATGCGGTTCAGTCCTTGCTCAGCGATGTCCTGCTGGATCAGCCCCTGCCCCGGGTCTGAGCACATGTATTTGTACTCGCGCGCGACGACAACCCCCGGCAGGCTGGCCGCGTATTCGGAAACTGATTTGACATCGACGGTGCCGGCGATATTCGTCCCGCAGTGGCATACGTACACGCCCACGCGAACATGGGAATTCGTCGATGGATCGCTGTCAGGCATGGACAATTCCCTTGCTGCCGAGCAATGTTTGTACTGGCACGATGCATCGTTGAAGCGCCGTAGACTTAGCGTCCAGCCCTAACGCCAATGCGATTAACTGACTGAAATACAGGACCGGGATCGAAATGGGCTCGTGCGAATTGCCGGCTTCTTCCTGGAAGCATTCCAGATTGAATTGACAAAGCGGGCATACCGTAGCAATCACTTCCGCGCCTTCTCCCTTCGCCGCGAGCAGTAAGCGCCGTATGCGATCGAGCCCAACCTCTGGCACGGTCCCTTTCTGACTAGCTCCGCAGCACTGGACTTTGGACGAATAGTTAATGACCTTTGCACCGCACGCTGACAATAAGCGATCCATCGATGTGGGATTCCGCTGATCGTCGAACGTGCAGTACGGACGGACAAGTTGACAACCGTAATAGGGCGCGACCTTTAATCCCTGCAGGGGGCTCTTCACCTTTGCCGCAAGAGTCTGCAGTCCGACTTCGTTGAGCAGGATTTCCAGAGGGTGCCTTACTTGCGTTTTCCCTTCGCAAGTAAGCCCGATCGTGCCGAGCGCCTGTGTGACAATACTGTTTATCTGCGCATAATCGTGCATGTAATGTTGTGTTTTGTTGAGTACCAGGTAACACGCGGCGCACGGAGCAATGATTTCCATGTTCTCTCGTTCTGCCAGTGCGAGATTTCGCGCCGCCAGCGCGTAAGAACTAAGTTGGTCGACCGACATGTAGCTGGTTGCTCCACAGCAATTCCAATCGTGTAATTCTTCGCAGGGAACATTTAGCGCTTGAAAGATTGCCAGCAGGGATTCTTCATACGCGCGTCCCGTGCCTTTGAGAGAACAACCGGGATAGTAGGCGTACTTCATGCCACCAGCTCCTTCTTGGCAACCTGGACCGCGTCCATTAACTGAGAGATGTCATGTCGATGTTCGACTTTGTCGCGGACGAGCCGCATCCTCCCGGTGCGCAGCAATCGCAAACCAAGTTTTCCCATCCCTAAGAGTCGCCAGATAGCTGTCCGCGCAAAAACTTGCACCACAAGCCAGCTTTCGGTAATTCGACCTGAACTGCGCACCATACGAGAGAACTGGCGTGCCATAACTGGAATCGGAAATCGGGGGGGATAAAACTTTTCTTCGATTGCCCGCTGCTTCAGGGAGTACATCATTCCGGTGATATTGATTTGCTTTGGGCAGTCGATCACGCACCCATAGCAGGAGGTGCACAACCAGATCGAGAGGCTGCTCAGAACATCGCCCTTGAAACCCTCGCGCGCCAGATACATAAGACGCCGGGGAGTTTTATCCATATAAAGAGAGAGCGGACACGTTCCGCTACAAAGCCCGCATTGGAGGCACTCGCGAAGCTTTTCCCCGCCGATTTCATGAGCAATCCACTGGGCGAACTCTCTATCGGTTTCAGCTTCGAACTTCACGGTTCGCTGAAGATTCATAGCAGATGGACCTCACTCACCAAACAAACCTTAGGCGTCCGCACAGCTCCTTCATGCAACAACTGGTTCGGTTAAAGAGATCAATTTCGCCTTGTACGTGGGCTTTACTCTTAGAACCCCCGATATCGGACAACTCCGCTGGGCTGTCTCTACCGCTCTGTCGAAAATAGGTGAAGCAGCGTCGGTGGTGCGGGCGGTGACCTCCAGATGCGCGCCAGTGATTTGCCATTTTCCATCCGGATTATCCAAGGTGAGCGTCGCATAGGTATCAACAACGGCGGGCTTGATGCCAACTTTCGACATTTCCACCGCAACCATGGTCGACATGCACGATGCGAGTGCCGCTGCCAAAATCTCGCAAGGCGTTACACAGGGTGCATCCTCCCTAAGCGATCCAAACGCATAAGTGGTCTTGCTGAGAATGCCGCTTGCGGTTGATACTGCACCCTCCCCACCATAGGGCCCTCCGCTCCAGGTTGCGTGAGCTTCGCGAAACATACGTCCCCCTTTTTTAATTCGTTGCTATTTCTGATTTCCAAGCAGGACGTCGACTTCATGCTCGGTGTTATCTGCGTCGATAAGAACGTGATCCGCCATGTCCCTGAGCTGGCGCAATTCTTCTTGCAACAACCGCAAAGATGGAATGGCAGATTCAAGATTTTCGTGTAACCGGCGGTGACGAAGCCGCAAGGAAGTCCGATCTGTAGCCTGAGAGCACGCAGAAAATCGCGTACCACGGCCGTAGCTCATTACTCTCGACTCTGCTGTTGTAGTCGTCCTTGGGCCTTGAACCCGAGCGCGTTTTAACCAGTGTTGAACGAGCGCGAAGGCAATCAGTATTAGTAGGAAGGCACCCATAAAAATCGCGACCATAAGAACTCTTCCGCCGGCAAATAGTCCGCCCGTTTGCTTTTCAGTATGCTTCCTGGAGAGAGACCGGAGAGTTACGCTTGACTTAAATTCCCATTACGGCAGATTGATACCAGCGAGGGAATCGGCACAAATCAGGCTGCCGGCGGCTTTCTACCTTAGTCCTCACTTATCGTGAAGGAACCGGGATGAGTATTTCTGTAAAAAATGCCGGGCGTCGCCGTGCTCGCGCCCGCTCTTTTTTTCGCTGGGGTGGAGCGATCTCTTTCGGACGACTCCCGGCCATTTGTTCATTTTTAGCCCAGCGCGTCTGGAGCACGCTGTGACTAACGGCATTATCTTGTGCGATGGCGTGTCTTGGCGCGTTACTTACCCGATGGCGAGGAAAACATCTGCGCACGCGTGCGGTTCTGGCGTCGAGTTCGCGAGACAACCGCTCCCTACCTTGTCCACAGCTTTGGTACTTTACGCCGAGGTTTAACCCACGCGGTCGCAGCCGCTCGTGAGCGTTAGAATTTCTGCCGGCCCGGGCGGCTGCCGCCCGGCAGCGCGCAATCAGGCCGGAGAAACCAGAGAACAGACAGGATTGTTACGACCACGAGTACTAGCAAGGAAACCATACGCAACTCCCATCTCTGGCCAGGAGTCGCCGCCCGCCGTCGCTTCCGTGTGCGCGTTTCGCAGCGGGAGTTGAACGTACCGTTTCCGACGACTCCCGGCACTCTTCTTGTACCTCTTTTAGCTCCGGATGTCAGTGATCCTTCTGTTCGCCACACAAGGGAACATAAGCGTATTCGGGATTTTCCAACAATTGGGCGGTCTGACGTGGAGATCACCCGCAGCTTTATGGTGAAGATTTGGCTCTCGTGGGCATAGCGACCTTTGAAAACCGCCTGCTTTTCTAAGCCAGATGGCCCGAAAAGGAGTCCGGAGCACCACTATTTAGTCCGAGGCTTTCGAGTGCGGAACCTGTTTTCTTCCTCTTCGTGGAAATACTTTGCCGTCTAGCCTAAATCCATGAGTTACCACCGTCACGCGAAAGGTAACGGACAAAAAGTAACTTCATCACGACAAGCAGCTTGCTGAAGCGGCGCCTTCGCGGAACTTACACTCAATTATCTCTTCGTGCTCGTATCATTTGCGAGCGGCGGCCTGACACAGGACCATTAATACAGCTTCCGAAGTGCTGAAGGTAGGAACTGGCACCCCGATTGCCCTTAGCATTAAGCTCCCCCGCTTATAGTCCATGACAAGAATCACTCGAGCATTCTCAGTGTGCAGTTCATTGACGGGCTGTGGTCTTCTCGCTCCGACATTCGTCACCATAGGACGTCAAGATTCGCAGAACCAACTTGGGGGAGAGCTATGAAGTCATTTATGACGAAAGCAGTCTACCTGCTCGCGACAGCTGTCTTTTCCGCTTTGACGGGACTCGGTATTTGGGTCGTCATGGTTGGTATCGTCGGGCTCGCAGGCATCATTTCGAACGCGACCAACTGCATCGCATACGGCGTCATTACGACCGGCTTCTGCGGTTACTTGTGCATGCACTGTTATGAGAAGGCTAAGGCGCTCACATCTCACAAAAAGTCTGGGGCGCTCACAATGACGAGCGAAGTAAAGCTGGCGTTTCGGAAGGCGGCATGAACGTCGATCAGTTCATGAATTTCTTGAGCAAGGCGGCCGGCTCGCGCCAACTCATCCTGTTGGCTTTCATTCTTCTCTTAGTGCTGCAATTTCGATTGATCCTGAGAAGCAGCACAGGACGAAAGCTGAAATCGACGCGACGGGAATCATACCTGCGCAGGTTTCTGTCCTGGTTGCACGGGGACTTGATGCCTCAAGTTTCAACTGAAACTTTGATGTGTTGTGCTTTTCTCGATCAGTTATCCGTCCTGGGAAAAAATGGAACAGTTTCCGATGCAGCCCATTGGCATGCCCACCGCTTGATGTGCAAGCTTGAGGAGTTGGCTAATGACGAAGTCCAGAAGTAGCGAACGCGGGACTCAGGTCGTCGAACTCGCGATCGTGCTGCCTGTGCTGGTTCTCCTCGGTCTCATCGTCCTCGAGGGCGCCATGATGGTTCGCGCTCAGCAGGTGATCGCCAATGCGGCCCGTGAGGCTGCAAGGTTAGCGGTGCTGAATGAGAATCAGTGCTTACTGCCCAGCCCGCCAAACCCAGCTTGTGCGTCCCCGAAACCTGCATCGCAAACAGCCCCCACTGCGGTTCAGAACGCCGCGACCAGCTACATTACTCGGAATGGCGTGACCTGTGCTTCTTTCACGCCACCTAGCATTACTCCAATCACCATACCGATAGGCAGTGGAGTGATGTCTTCTACACAGGTACAGATCACCTGCAATTACCAATTGACCTTTCTACCCCGATTTACTTTCTTCGGGACAGTGTCCAATCAGTTCCCGCTGAAAGCGACGATTGTGTGGAGGAACTTGTACTGATGCGACGTAATGAAAGAGGCGCAACGATACTGGAGGCTGCGTTAGCCTTGTCGCTGCTGTTCCTGATCTTGATTGGCATCATGGGCTTCGCCGTAGTCTTCGCCAACTATCAGACTGTCACCAATGCGGCCCGCGAGGGTGCGCGCTATGCGGTCGCTCCGCCGATCGACGCAGATACATTGCCGAGTTCAGCGATCATCGCTCAGAAGGCATGTTCGTATCTGCCCAATTCATTGGCGATCCCCACGTGTGCCTCGTACGACGGAACGAAAACCCCTCCAGCATTGACCAAGTGTTTAATGCTTGGCGGCCCGGCCCCGACTGCCAATGATGTGTATGTCACTCAATGCACCGTCGCACAACCCAACGGGCTGCCTTCACTGGTCTACACCGAGGTTGATATTCGAAATAGTTTAAAACTGCCAATAATCCCACAAATAAGCCTGAACACCACAGCAGCCATGAGAAATGAGACGAACTGATGAGGCGAAGAAATGAACGTGGGATGACAACTCTGACGGTAGCGATCACGCTTCCCGTGCTCATTATTTTGATGGGGCTAGCGGTTGATTTTGGCATCGCCTATGCAGCACGCACCGAAGCGCAGAGCGCGGCCGATGCCGCGGCTATTGCTGGAGTCTACAGCTACAAGGTGAACCCTTCCAGCCCGACACCTCAGGCTGACGCCGTTGCTGTAGCCAACGCCAATAAAATTCTCGGGCAGAGTATTTCTATTACCACAACCAATGTGACGTTGCCCACCTGTACCAAGGGAGAATGCGTTACGGTAGCTGTTCCTTTTCAGTCGTCTACCTACTTCGCTCGACTCTTCGGGTGGAACTCCATTTCGGGCACGGTCCACTCTTCTGCGGAAGCGGAAACGGCTGGAAGCAGTGCCGATTGCGTGAAGCCAATTTTCATTCCGGCTTCTGCCGTCAATGGCCAGGCTGCAGGGACCTTGTTACCTGATATTCGCCCTACATCACCCGGAGGCGCTCTATCGCCAGGACAGTATTATTCCTTTGATCCAACCAGTATCGCCAATCCAGTGAACTTCTCGGATGGCACTTCGGACGTCGCCAGCGGCGTGAGCACGCAGAACGATGCATGGAACAAGTGCATGGTGACCCCAGTTCCGTGCAGCGGCTCGGTTGGCAGCCAGCCTGGCAATATGGGCCACAACATCGCAAGCGACGTGTCCCAATACACGGATGAGTATAACGATGTGGGAGATTATGGCAGCAATCATTCCGATACATCCAACTCGCTGGTGACGGTAGTTCTGTGGGATGATTCGGCATCCGTCCCAAAGAAAGGCAACAACTTTACCGTGCCTCTGGCTGGGTTCGCCCAGATATTCATTGATCCTTCAACTGGGAAAAAGGGAGCCGTGTCGGCCCATTACATCAGCTCTGCCTCTTGTTCGGGAACGCCTCCGGCCGGTACGGGAGTCGGCGGGACCCCGCTACGCCTTGTACAAACGCCCTAAAGAGAATTTTGGGGCGCTACATTTGCTAACGATACAGGCGGGTCGGCTATCTTCCTGACTCTTGATAACAGGCGTGAAAATTCTACTTCCTTCAAGAATCCATCTGCACTTCGTAGCCCACCATCACCATCACTTCCAGAGTGAAATCCTTCACGTCGCCAATTTCCAGATCGTTCATGGCCTTTCTGATGTCCTCATTCAGATCGATGGTGATGTCCATCAGGCTGGTCTTGGCGGGTTCGCCGGGCCAAGCATATTGGCGCTGAATCGGCTCAAACACCACTTTGTCCTTCGTCGCCTGGGTGCACAGGAACTGCATTGCAATCTTGCGCTGCTCGTAGATGGGCTTCATCTTCATAGGTCGAGCGTAATTTCCTGGGTGCCTCTTTGCAAACTCGTGGGTGCAACAAGACCGGGCTTGGCCAATGACGGAGGGAGGCCGGTTTGTTCTAAAAGCTGCGCGGCAAGGAGCCGCGTTTTGGGCCGCGGTGGCAGTTGATGAGCCGAATGCTCCGGGATTGTGGGTGCCCCGCGATTGTCAGTGGTCGCTATCGATGGTGTCCTGCCACTGCTCTGCAAGCTTGCACATCACTTGGACTGACCGGAACACTGATGGCTTTTCCGTTACGTGTGGGGGTTCCGCCTTTTACAACTGGATCAAAACAATCCCGCCACAGACCATTATCTTTTTTCCATTGTCCCTGGATGAAGCCCAAGTTCTTGCATTCAGCTAGGATTTTTTGGCAAGCGGGGTTGCTTTCAATAGCAGAATGGTTATGGTTCGGGGGATTGGCGTGGGGCGGTGGTACTGTCTGACCCGCAACTTTCGTCCCGGCCATCACGAGCAAACCTAGTAGCAACGTCCAACACGCTGTCCATCTGCCCATGACAACCTCCTTCTTGCTCTAAGCGGTGTGAGGCTCGAGAATACAACTTTCAACTACGGTTCGGAAGCCCCGGCGGGCGATTGCGCCCAAAGTCCTTCCAGCAGGTTATTGAATGTCGCGAGTCAACCGCCGTTCCGTTTTCGCTTTGGATGTGGAACATCCCACTCCGGAAACATTTGTGCGATGGAATGGGCAACGAAGGCTGGTCTCCGGTGCCGCCTCGCGCGCAGCGTAAACATGATCGCCAAAAGAGATCCCGTCAGTGCTCCAAGGAATGCTTCGCTAACTGAGAGACTATTGAAAGTTTGCAGGCCTTGTCCGGTCAGGATAAATCCCGCGTACGACATTGTGAGCGGCCAAAGGACTGCGCGAACCAAATGCATCTAGATTGCTCTCTGACAGATATTGCCACAAGTAGGTCTCGATGATGCGCACCAAAGATCATCCGTTTGGGCAATATTCCAACACAGAAGGACACGGCGGAACAGTGGTACTTCTTAACGCAGGATAGACGGCGATAACGGGCCATAGCGCTCAAAACCCGCCGGAGGTCCAAGAGTGAATAGACTTTGCAGGCTTTGTCGAATTCCGGTCCGGCCGTTCGACAATCAGATAGCATATCGTCGCTTGCTCCAGGTAGGACGAGACGATCGCAAGGGCTGCTCAATTCGAGGCGAAAATGAGAAAGGTAATCTACGCAATCAACATCACCCTGGACGGCTGCGTCGACCACACGAAGACAGTTGCAGATGAAGAATTACTTGAACACTACACGCTCCTCCTGCGAGACGCCGACTTGCTCGTCTATGGGCGGAAAACCTATCAATTGATGGTTCCTTATTGGCCGGATATCGCAAACAACCGTTCTGGAACAAAGGCAGAGATCGATTTTGCTCAAACATTTGAGTCCATCAACAAAATTGTTTTTTCACATTCACTGGACAGCGCGGAAGGAAAAAATACGAGAATCGTCCGTACGAACCTTCAAGACGAAATCCTCAAATTGAAACAGGAACAAGGCAAAGATATTTTGTGCGGTGGTGTAGATATTCCTTCACAACTCATCGAGCTCGGCCTGGTGGATGAATATCGTTTTGTCATCCAACCAATCATTGTGGGGGAGGGGAGACGACTGCTGGAAGGTGTCCGCCTGCGGGAGAGATTGCGATTGAAACTTGTCGAGTCAAAGACTCTTAAATCAGGATGTGTTGCGCTTCGTTATCTGAGACAGTGACAGAAAAAGCCGAACTCGCGCTGCTTTAGGTCGAATGTTGTGCTCACGATAACGGCGCTTCTTGCAAAACAACCCTCATTCCAAATCGGGACGAAAACCGCATTCCGGGCCCGGCCTTTTCACAGACGTGACTTCTGAAGAGCTGTGTTGCCTCCGATATACACGACAGAGGAGAGCGCGATGGAAACTGGGCAACGAGCGCAACCTGTCAGATGCGGCTGCTACTAATCGAGCAGCGGGAGGACGACCTCAGCGACCTTCGCCGCGCTCTGATAGTGGTTGGGGCCGAGCGGTTGCAGGTCGATTGCGTCAACTGGACCGCGCAGTCCTGCGGCTCCGTTTGCGCCCAAGACTACGACCTCGTGCTGGCCGATGGCGGAGCGGAGAACGAAGAACACCTCGTGTTGATCAAAAAGCTTGCGGAGGGCGCTCCGCTCATACTCCTCGGGGCTAAGACAGACGATTTCATCACCCGCAACGTTCTGCAATCGGTACTCTGCCATGTTGCCTGTGACTGCAAGGTGACCAGCGAATGTCTCGCGATGGGCGTTTTGAACTCGATTGACAGGTTCCAACGGGAAAGGCAACAACAAAGTTCCGACGAAATGCTACGGAAGCTGCGCCGCACTGTCGAGCAATCACCGAATCCGGTGATGATTGCTGATCGGTCATGCGTTCTGGAATATGTAAACCCAGCCTTCGAGGCCCTTACGGGCTACTCCAAAGAGGAGGTGATTGGGCAGACGCTCGGGCTGCTCAAGTCCGAGCAGCATGCGGGAGAACTGTATGAAGAGATGTGGGACACAGTTCTTTCAGGACGGCCATTTCACGGCGTGGTGATGAATCGAAAGAAAAACGGGGAAACCTTCGTTCTTGAGAAATCCATCACGCCTTTGCGGGACGCCAGCGGGCAGATCACCCACTTCATCTCCACCGGCCGCGATATCACCGATCGGCGAAGACTCGAATCTCAGCTACAACAGGCACAGAAAATGGATGCCATCGGCCGGCTGGCGGGTGGTGTCGCGCACGATTTCAATAATCTGCTCATAGTAATCAGCGCCTACGCCGAACTCACCCTCGATACACTGGCTGCGGATCATCCCACGCGAGAAAAAGTCGAAGAAATCATCAAGGCATCGCGGCGCGCTGCCGATCTCACCCGCCAGCTTTTGGCATTCGGGCGTAAGCAGATGCAGTCACTTCAGTTGCTGGACTTGAATGTCGTGCTGCAGGAAATTGGAAAGATGTTGCCACGCCTTATCGGAGAGGATATTCAAATCATCATTGTGCCTGGTAAGAATCTGGAGAGGGTCGAGGCTGATCCTGTACAGATCGAGCAGATCGTAATGAATTTGGCGGCCAACGCCCGAGATGCGATGCCTGGTGGCGGCAAACTCACGATTGAAACTAAGAACGTTGAAGTGAATGAAAGCAGTCGGCCGCGCCCTGCCGTCATGCCTCTGGGCAAATACGTCCTGCTTTCAATGACCGACTCAGGGATGGGAATCCCTCAGGAGCATTTATCGCATATCTTTGAGCCCTTCTACACAACAAAGGACGAAGGAAAAGGAACTGGCCTGGGGCTCGCGACGGTCTATGGCATCGTGAAGCAGAATAGCGGGTTTATCTGGGTCAACAGCGAGCCTGGTCTGGGAACCTCTTTTGAGATTTATCTGCCCAAGGCGCAGACCAGCGAGTTTCGGGAAACTGTAACGACCGATCCACGGGAGTCCCCACGAGGCTCAGAGACACTTCTACTGGTAGAAGACGAATTGGCATTGCGAGAATCCACTCGTGAGTTTTTTGTACGAAGAGGCTATACCGTTCTGGCGGCAAGCAACGGAGAACAGGCGATTCAGATGTCGCAACAGTATTGCGGTCCTATCGACCTTATGATCAGCGACGTGGTCATGCCGCAAATGAGTGGTCCCAACCTGGCCGCCAGGCTAGCAGCAGAACGCCCGCGAATGAAAGTATTGTTTGTTTCTGGATACGCGGAGAACACGATTCTCCGGCCTGGAAAAATTGAAGCCGACACCTGTTTATTACAGAAGCCATTTGGACTGGACGTGCTTGCCCGAAAGGTACGCGAAGTGCTGGCTGCTAAGGAATGTCGGAAGGCTGCTGGCGCCAGCGGCGGCTCGTCTACGCCCTCGTCAGTATAATGTTGAGCGTTGATGACTGTACCTGTCCCGCAGAGTGCTCAATTACGGCCTGCACGCTCGCTCCCTCAGAAAGCAAGTTTCAGCATCGTTTCCATTCTGATCATCGTTGCGCTTTGGGGTGTGATCTATGTTGCAGGCATGTTCAGTCCGCCGCTGCTCGACGACGCAGATTCTGTGCATGCAGAAGCTGCGCGCGAAATGCTGCTGACTCACGATTGGGTTACTTTACATATCAATAACGGAATCCGCTACCTGGAAAAGGCGCCACTTATGTATTGGGGCGTCGCGAGCAGTTACGCATTGTTCGGTGTTAAGGACTGGAGCACGCGGCTTCCGCTCGTAATGGGTGTCCTGCTTCTGCTGTTCGTTACCTGGTCACTTGGACGCACGGCCTACGGCGAGCGTGGCGGATTTTACTCGGCTGTGGTCCTGGCAACTTCGCTTGGGCCTTATCTGTTCACTCGATTCCTGATCCCTGAAGTGCTGGTTGCACTTTGGCTTGGCCTGACTTTTCTATTGTTCTTGCGGTCGCTGCAGGAGAGTTCTCCGTCGCTGCTAACGTGCTGGGGCTTGGCTGCTGCTTGTGCACTGAATGTGCTTACCAAAGGATTGATTGGGCTGGTCTTCCCGGTTGGGGTCATCGTTCTCTACCTGTTCTTCACCCGAAATCTTCGACACTTGCTCAAGCTGCGTCTTTTTTCCAGCGTTCTTGTGTTCCTGGCCATTGCGGCGCCCTGGCATATTCTCGCGGGCATTCGCAATCCTGCGCAGGGGCGCGTGCGCGGATTCCTGTGGTTTTACTTCATTAATGAACACTTTCTCCGCTACCTCAACAAGCGCGTGCCACGGGACTACGACACCGTACCGCTGCTCGTGTATTGGGCGCTAATTCTGGTATGGATGGTTCCGTGGTTCGTATTCCTGCCGCAAGCGGTAAGGGATGCGGCAAAACGTTGGCGTGAGCGCAGCCGTGAAATTCGCCAACCTGCGAACCCAGGATCGCTGTTTTTGCTCTGGGCGTTGGTGATTCTCGTTTTCTTCAGCTTCTCGACCCGGCAGGAGTACTACACGATTCCCGCGCTGCCCGGTTTGGCGCTCCTGGTGGGAGGCTGGTTGCAACGAGAGGAGCAGGCGAATGCCGCTGACGCGGCTCGCCGCTCCGGCCGAATTTCGTCGCTGGTTCTGTTTGTAATCGGCCTTCTTGCTTTCGTGACCGGAGTTATTTTTTTACGACTCTCGCGAGTGCCTCCGCGTGGGACTGACTTAGCGGAACTCCTGAACAAAAACCCGCAGGACTACGCATTGTCTTTCGGCCATTTTTTTGATCTCACACCGCAAGCGATTGGAGCCTTCCACGGGCCCCTGCTGGTAGTTTCTCTGGCCTTGTTACTGGGCACGGGAATCAATTGGATTTTGCGCCACCGCGGTAAATCCGCATCCGGCAACTTAGCTTTGGCAGTCATGATGATCGCGCTGCTGGCATGTGTTCACAGTGCTTTTGTTACGTTCTCGCCGATTCTGTCGTCCAAGCGACTCGCCGATGCTCTGGGGAAACAATATCGACCTGGAGATCTCGTGATTGTCGACGGCCTTTACGAGAATGCATCGACGCTCAATTTCTATACTGGAATCCCGTTGCGCAGCTTGCATGAGCCTGCAGGAAATTTATGGTTCGGCTCGCAATTCCCTGACGCACCGCCAATTTTCGAGAACGAATCGACCTTCAGGAGTCAATGGAACAGTGAGAACCGCATCTTTCTATGGTCTGATCAAGTTGAACCAAAGGAGCTCGCGTCGCAAAAGTGGTATGTGGTGGCTCACAGCGGGGGAAAATCGATTCTGACGAACCATCCTTTCCCTAAAGATTAACAGCTTGTAACAAAACCTCCGATTCCGCCGTCTCCGCGTGCGGTATGAAAAACAGGCAGCTATTCATACGGCATTTCTGTCGCTCGCCTGCATCCTTATCTGCTGGAGACGACTACGGCATCAACTAGCTTAGGGCGTACCAGTGAGTGCCGGAGTCCTCATAAGTTCCGGTTAGCCCGTTCGATCGAAGTCGCGGGCGCGGCGCTCGCTTGCGCGTGGCTGGTGCCGGCGTTGTGGTGAACCCTTCAAATAAATTGTGGGTCACGAGGAGGTCTCTGCAATCCATCTGCGCAGAATCATGCTGAAAGAACTTCAGCGTCATAATGACTACTCGAGGCTATCACTCACTCGAGTTTTGAAACAGCGCTCCGCCTTCGATGTTGATACTTGTCAAAACCACAACTGTACTTTGAGTTCGATCATGCGCGGCGACGCATCGCCGCCGAGGCTCGCTCCCAGCAGACTGGTGGGGGGCGCCGCCATGTAAAGGATCTGGCCGAAGCTGGCGTCATCCACGGCATTGTCGGGAAGGCCGAAGTTGGGGTGGTTGAAGAAATTAAAGAAGTGCGCGCCAATTGAGAGTTTGGCCTGTTCCCAGCCGGGCACGTTTGTGCTCTTTGTAACCGCCAGATCAGTGTTGAAATAACCCGGGCCGCGGAACCGGTTTCTTCCTTGCGCAAAGGACACTACGGGTCCTCCGCAGGGCCCTCCCGCGCCAGGTAAATTACCCGTATCGAACGCGCTTTCGCATCCGGGTTGCACGAAGAGAGCGGCAGCATTAGGCGCGCCGTCGGGCAGCACCTCGGGCGGCAAGCAAGGATGTGGCGCAGCTGGAATCGCAGCCCCTGCGCCGCAGGGATTGCTGCCGCCAAGCGGGTGAGCCGGTACGGCATAGATCGGACCGGAGAAATTCTGAGCGTCGAGGGCGGCGGCCGCACCCACGTCGAGCACAGTATAGGGAAAACCAGTGCGAGCAAAGATTGTCCCCGCGATCTGCCAGCCACGGACGAACGACTTCGGACCGTGCCCACGCAGTGCCACCTTGAGCGGAAGGTCCCATACATAGCTCACGCTGGCCGAATGGCGAACATCGTATTCGGCGGGACCGTACGAGGCGCGCAGGTCACGCGGATCCTGTGGCTGCAAAGGACTGGCGCCGCTGTTTAACAGGAAAGGTTGCAGACCATCGTTGGAGGCCTCATCGAAACCATGGCTCCAGCTGTAGCTGCCGCGCACGACTCCTTGCGCCCACCGCTGCGTGACTGAGATGACCATGGCGTTGTAGTTGGAAATTCCAGGCGTATTCGACACCGTGACGACGCCGAACCGAGGATCGGCGCAAGGCGGTACGGGAGGGCTGGCGCAGAGGCCGGACGGAAGCGTGCCAAACCCGAAGGCGTTGGCCGAGCCATTTTGAACGATTTCGTGAACGCCGTGATGGCCGTAATAGCCGATGGTGGCAAAGGTCGAGGCGCCCAACGTCTGCTGCAGTTCCAGGCTCCACTTCTGATATTGTGCTGCATGCATGGTCGCCGCGGGCAGAGTGAGCGCCGGCGGATTGAAGCGCACTGTACCGGGGGCCGCGATTGCGGCCTGAATTTGCGCGAGTGTCTGGCCGGCAGCGAATCCGTTCAGGAATGCAGAGTTGGAAGCTGCTGTGTCACGGAATAAACTGGCGGTTTCTCCTGGCGCGAGATTGTTGTCGACGGAGGTGAACGAATTGAGCACCGGCGCATTCCGGCTAAAGGGCACGGCCAGGTTGGGCGGCATGAGGTCATAGAAAAGACCGATCCCGCCGCGCAGCACCGTATTGTGCGAGACGCCCCGTGGCTGCCAGGCAAAACTGGCGCGCGGCATCCAGAGGATGCTGTCCATCGCTTCGAATGCCCGTTTCTGACCAGGCGCGATTACCTGGTTGTACGGGACGCTGGGGTCATGACTAACTTGGTCAAAAGCCGAGACCAGGCGCACGAAACAACGCTGCTGGCAAGTGGGGTTGGCCTGATGCTCGGCCCGCAGCCCCAGGCTAAACGACAAGTTCGGCCGAATATGCCATTCATCCTGGCCGTACACTCCGAATTCCGCGAAGTGCAGGCGCGACGAGCGGATCGAGGAAAACGACTGGCTCAGAACCGTAAAGTCAGGATTTTGGTCACTACCGTTAAGCACGCCGGGATCCACCCCACCCTGGTAGAAAGCGTCCACAGTGAGAGGCGCTAGGAGTCCAATGGCATTCTGTGAGTACCGGAACGTCGTCCAGTCCTCGGCCAGGAAGCTTATGCCCGCGGCCATTTTGTGATTGCCGCGGGTTTTCATGAGGTCGTCGGCCACTTGGTAGTGGGTGAAATTGATACCTTGGGGCAAGGCGTTATCGAAACCGCCCAAATTGGTGAAGGGTGAACCACTGTTCTCCCAGGCCAGCACAGTTGGGAACGCTGCCAACGTTTGCCCGGGATTACGCTGTTGAAACGTGCTGCCGAGGTACCAACCCGCGAGAAGAAACTGGTTGGCGGCGTTCCCTGAAAAAGTGTGCGTCTCAGTCACTTGCCCTTGCCACCAGGGCTGGTCGCTGGCCACGTCAAATACAGAGTTAATGGGATCGAGAAAGGCGGCTTGATGCCCATGGTCGTATTGCACGAGAAGGAATGCGCGATCATTTGCGTGGAGGTTCCAATCAATACGGCCGGAGAACAGGGCTTCATTGTCAGGGGCGCTGCGGGTGGAGGCGAAATGCACCGCACACGGTACGGTACTTCCCAAACCGTTCGGGCCGGCAAAACCCTCGCACCCGAGAGTGCCGGCAAAGTCACCGGGCAGAGCCCGGCCAGCTCCGGGTGTGCGATTGTATAGCGCGAAAATCTGTCGGTAGAAGGAGTCGGACGCAGAATTCGGACCAAAGCGCGCGCCAATGTTGGCGAGCGTTGCCGCCTGGAAATCTGGGCTCGGCAACTGAATGGTAAAGGGAGTAGTCGGGAGAATCAGCCTGACCCCTTCCGTGTTGAAGAAGAAAAATACCTTGTCACGTTTGATCGGCCCGCCTACAGCAGCAGCCCATTGATTGACGTTGTCAAACGGACGTTTCACACCAGTGGCATTGTTGATCCAGTCATTTGCGTTCAGGACACGTCCGTTCCAACCATACGTGGCGTTGCCATGCCAGGCATTTCCGCCGGACCGGGTCACATAATTGACGTTGGCACCGGCTGCGCCGCCAAATTGCGCCGAGTATGCGTAGCTGACCACGGTCGCCTCCTGCACCTGGTTATTTCCCAGCAGTAGGTTCAGCGCGCCCGATGTATTCGCGCTTGGGCCAACGTTGTTGTACGACATGCCGTTCAGAGTGAACAGGTTCGAAACGCCCGGCATCCCAAAGGCAGAAAAATTGCCATAACCACCGTCGGTGTTCATCACCTCGCCAGGAGCGGTCTGCGCCAGGTAGGTGAGATCATTGCCGGGGTTCGGCACCGCTGAGATTTCCCGCTGTACGAGAGTGGCGGCGGAGTCCCCGTTCTCGGCATCCAGGAGCGGACGCTGCGCGCTTACGGTAATGTCTATGGTCCCAGAAGCCACGAAAAGCACGACGTTCAGCGTCGCCGCCGGGCCGACGAAGACATCCACCTGGATTTTCGCCGGCGCGAAGTCCTTCTTCGTTACGGTGACGCTGTAACTGCCGGGCCGTAGGAAAGGAAACGAGTAACGGCCGTCGGTATCGGTGGCGGCTGCCTGCGTGCTCCCTTTGGTGTTCTCTCTCAGTTCAACCCGGGCAGCGGGAACGATCGCACCGCTCGAATCAGTGATCGTGCCCGTAAGCGCGCCCGACGTGGTGTTCTGGGCCAGGGCAGGATCGTGGAAAGCGGCGAGCGCCAACAGAGTCACACAGGCAAACGCGGTCACGAGAGAGCCGGAGTTCATCGCAGCACCGTTGGACCTCTGATCTGTGCGCGCTCGGGTTGAAGCGTAAGCACACTCCGGATTTGCTCGTCCGCGACAAGGCGGGACGGCGAACCCTAGCCAAACTTGGTTGCGGCCCATAATAGTCCCCCTTTGAGTCCAGCCGGTTGTCAATTGATGCAAAGCGAAAGAGGGTCATTGCCCGTTATTAAAGAAGACGGGAAATGCGGGCAAAAACTGTAACCTCACTGCGAAATATTTTTCAGCCTCCATGAATAAATCGTCCACGTTGTCTGATAACCCAAGGCGATGTTCTTGCAGAAGTCAGACGCCGGGTTCGCGAACACGCGACAAGGGGGGACCAAGGCCAATCGAAGGTCGCCACCGCTTCGCCTGCTCATGTTGGGCTATTTCACGTCAACTGTCACGCGCATCCAGGGATGGATGCAGCACTGAAAGTGATGCTGGCCTTTGGATAGGCCGGTTACTTCAAGTTGGCTGCCTTGGAGAATTCGCGTCCGTGCTACTGCGACACTGGAAAACCCAGCTGCACATTCTGGCACTGCGGCCTGTCCTCCGTTGAGCCCGTCGATAAAACCGCCGCCGAACTTTCGGACCTCGGTGAAGGTGTGTGGCTCGCCACCCTGGTCAACCACGCTTAGGATCGTTCCTTTGTGAATGTGAACGGTATCGGGTTCAAAGTCCCACTTTGGATCCGGAGTTCCGTCGGCTGCTTCCTGGAACAAGTCGCTCAATGTCGTCTGATATCCCAGTGCGATGTTTTTGCAGAAATCAGGCCCCAGCGCAGCATTGAAAGTCGTTGGATCGCATTCATCAAGGGCTACAACCTGGGCGAGCGCTGGTGGATTTGCTGAGGTGTTATGTTCATTTGCTTGGTCTTGCGCGAAGATGTGCGTCAGGGGAGGCGCAAAACCCAATATCAAGGTGATGACAAAAAGTCTGGCGACGAAATGGTTCGCTAGAGCTCTCATTTCTTCTCTCTCCTTTGCTGTAATTCGGCACTGGTATTCCGAAAAATCATTCCGCAATGAGCTGGTCCCAAGGTCCGCGTCTACGGCTTCGTCAAATGTAGAAACCGGCGCGCAGTTTCGCCGGGAGATCGATATTCCGCAATGGAGTCCGAATGAAGGTCTTGTGAAGTTTTTCTGAAGCGCCAAACTGCTGACCTCTTGCTACTTAGCCGTTCGTGTCGCATCATTTTCGTAGCCGGCATGCGGCCGGCGCTTGGGGGCAGTACGGGCCAGATATTCCATTTCGGGGATTTCACACTTGACCAATCTCGGTATCGACTTCAACGGGGAGAACGCACTTTGCGCCTCGAAAGACGCCCGATGGAGTTGCTCTTCCTCCTAGTAGAGAAACGCGGGGAACTGGTTACTCGTGAAGAAGTCGCCGACCGGCTTTGGGGCACCACCGTTTTTGTTGACATCGATCAAAGCATCAACACCGCGGTTCGCAAAGTCCGATCAGCGCTGCGGGACGATCCCGATAAACCGCGTTTCATAGAGACCATAGTCGGAAAAGGATACCGCTTCGCCGCACCGCTGACGGTCCACGGTGGCGAGGCGACTGGGCCCGACACGATCGGGTTGTCGGCCAGCCGAGAGCCTACCCCTCTGGGCAACACAGTACCCTCAGTTGCTCCTATCGAGCAGAACCGCAAGCGTCCTTTCCTTTTGACGCTGCTGGCGAGCGTAGCATTGGTGCTTGCAATACTTGCGTTCGGTTGGCTCGCGCTCCACGTTCATCGCGCCCGTAGGACTGCGCAACCAGCTATCAAATCTCTGGCTGTTCTGCCTTTTAAAAATCTCTCAGGTGATCCGGAACAGGAGTACGTGGCTGACGGAATGACGGAGGCGTTGATTTCGCGCCTCTCCGGTATTTATGGTCTACGGGTGATTTCCAGAACATCTGCCATGAGCCTCAAGGACACCACGCTTTCGCTTCCTGAGATCGCAAACAAGTTGCAAGTGGATGCTGTAGTCGAGGGCTCCGTCATTCGTCAAGGCAATCGCATCCGCGTTACAGCTCAGCTGATTCGTGGCTCAAGCGATCAGCACTTCTGGTCGGAATCTTATGATCGCGAACTCTCTGACGTGCTTGCCTTGCAAAGCGACGTAGCCCAAGCCATCGCGCGGAGAATTGAGGTCACTTTGACCGGGAAAGAGCGCGAGAGGCTTTCCGCAGCCCACACGATCGACCCCGAGGTTTACGAGAGCTATCTGAAAGGACATTTTGAGCTCTATAACGCAAACAGCGACGCGGGTTTCGAACGGAGCATCTCTTACTTTGACGAGGCAATCAAAAAAGATCCCAAGTTCGCACGGGCGTATGTCGGGCTTGGAAATGCGTACGTGCAGCTTGGCATGGAGAAAGATCGAGCGAAAGCATTAAGCGCAGCTCGTAAAGCGCTGGAACTCGACCCGGATTTGGCCGAAGCGCACGTTCTGCTCGCGGATGTTTACGAGGAGCAGTGGCGTTGGGCGGAAGCGGAATCTGAATACCGGCGTGCTATTGAGCTAAACCCGAACGATGGGGATGCTCACGCAGGTCTTGCCTTTTGGTTCCTATCTCATGCACGCACAGAAGAGGCTCTAGCATGGGAGCGGCGTGCCCGGGAACTCGATCCGGTTTCAGTTCATGGCACCGATGTGGGCTTCGTCCTATTCTGCTCTCGACGTTACGACGAAGCCATTCGCGAGTACCAGAACGTGCTGGCGCTCAAACCCGATGCACTGGGATCCCTTTCACAACTTGGGATGACCCTTACTCTTAAAGGTCAACCGGAGCAAGCTGTCCCGCTCTTAGACAAGGCGATCTCTGTTTCTGCTCGGAGACCGGAAATTATCGCTCTGATGATCGTCGCGGATGCGCATGCTGGTCGGCGCGCAGATGCTCTGCGGCTCTTAACGGAGCTCAAAACAAGAAAACAGCTAGTCTATGTTCCCGCCAGCGCGTTCGTGATCGCATACGTTGGGCTCGGAGACAACGAGCAGGCGTTTGCTTGGCTGGAACAAGCCTATAAGGAACGCTCCGATCTTCTGCAGCTGGTAAACGTGCACCCGTTGCTTGACCGACTGCGTAACGACCCTCGGTTTGCGGACCTGGTTCGCCGCGTCGGTCTTGGCTGACGCTTGTCTGCAATAGGACGACACCAACCGTCAGCGGTGGAGCAACCCCCTGAAGGATCTTGCAACCCAACTTGCTGGGCGGCTCTAGCGAGATGCCCGGAAATTTTCGTGCCTGACAAGCGAATCTAGCTGGCCAAATGTCGCTTAACATTCAAAATCGCTGAACAAAGGCACTAAGCTGGCCCATAAGGCCCAAAACACAGCTATCGATTTCTGCGGCCTTTCGCCCCATGATTCGGCGCGAACTTGTGGGCAACGGGTATACCTGTGGGCCAGCACAGGGTTCAGTTGGGTTGTGGCAGTCCTATCCGGCGCAGTAGGTGGGGGTAGCGAGGGTCGGAGCGCATCCCATACCACGCCTTAGCATCCGAAGTAATCGGGTGGGACAGCGAACCATTCTATCGGATTCAGATCTGCCGGGGCAGGATTTTTAGTGGGGCGCGTGAGTTGCCGGCCCGAGTAGCCACTTCAGAGTTGCACAATCTTCAAAACTCGCCCTACGATGGGTTCGTGCCGGATTTTGTTCCAGTGGCCGGACAACGGCTGGGGCGCTATCAGATCATCCAGGAGATCGGCGCCGGAGGTATGGGAGTTGTTTTTCGCGCACGCGACGAACAACTGGAGCGCGATGTCGCGATAAAGGTTCTGCACCTCGGCAGCTTCGGAGACGAAACCGCCCGAAGTCGGTTCCGCAAGGAAGCGCGGGTTCTCTCGCGACTTAACCACCCGAATATCGAGGTCATTTACGATTTCGGGACTGAGAACGGCGTTGATTTCGTAGTGATGGAGCTTGTTCCCGGCGTCACCCTGAGTGACAAAATCAGCGTGGGCCCGCTGCCGGAAAAAGAGGTGGCGCGAATAGGCTTACAACTGGCACAGGGTTTGGCGGCGGCACATGACGCCGGTGTGGTGCATTGCGATCTAAAGCCGGCGAACGTACGCATCACGCCCGACGGCATTGTCAAGCTGCTCGATTTTGGCTTGGCGAAGCTGCTGCGCTTGAGCGACACTGAGCTCACGGCGAGTCTTCCGCAAGCGAAGTTGATCGAGGGCACCCTGCCCTACATGGCTCCAGAACAGCTCCAGGGCGGTGAAGCCGATGCGCGCACCGATATCTATGCCGCCGGCGCGGTCCTATACGAAATGGCGACCGCCAAGAGGCCATACCCGAACACGAGCGCGCCCGCATTGGTCGCGGCGATCCTGCAAACCAAACCGGCACCGCCAAGCGCGGTCAACCGCGAGGTTTCACCCGGGCTGGACAACATCATCAACAAGGCCCTGGATAAAGATCCCGATCGCCGCTACCAGTCCTCGCGCGAACTGCGCGTAGATCTGGAACGGCTGGCTTTGCCGGGCATGAGCGAACGCGTTGTCGGGCCCGTGCGCTTGCCACAAGCACGACGAGGCTTGTCGCGCGCGCTACACAGAGTCGGAAATGCCGCGTGGGCATTCGCATTGCTGGTGCTCGCCCTGGTGCTGGCGGTGGGGTGGTGGC
>Ga0209579_10000580_pt1 | contig 35185 bp, 4 predicted proteins | sample Coa_R1_2_FD_187152 | JGI IMG/M metagenome (GOLD analysis project Ga0209579, IMG submission 187152) | Surface soil microbial communities from Centralia Pennsylvania, which are recovering from an underground coalmine fire - Coalmine... | ecosystem: Environmental > Terrestrial > Soil > Unclassified...
CCGCGGTGGTGACCGCCACGCTCGGCTGGTTGAGCGCGCCGAGGATCGAGCCGGCGCCCTGGATCGCGTTGTTGCCCTGGCCGCCGAAGATCATGTTATCGCCCGGCCCGCCGGCGATGTAGTTGTTGCCGTAATGTGTGGTTGGCGTCGCGCCGGATTCGTCGAGGTGCTGGACGTTCATGTACGCCCATACCGGGACGTACCCCGATTCGGTGCGGAAAACGCTTCCGACACCGCCGGTGACGTTGACCGTATCGGTCGTCGCCGTGTCGGTATAGATCTGCGTCCCGGTCAGCGTCTGGAAGCGCGGATCGTTCGTCGTCATGACCCTGACCAGGGTGACGTTGTTGCCGAAGATCAGGTCGTCGCCGGCGCCGCCGCCGATCCAGTCATTGCCGGAGCCGCCGATCAGGATGTTGTCGCCGCCGCCGACCGGGTTCGGGCCGCTCGTCTGCGGATAGGCCTGGATGATGTCGTTGACGGCCGTGCTGCTGATTGCGACGCCTTCAAAGGTGGTACGGCCGGGACCGTGTGTCGAGACAGCCGGTTCACCGGAAATCGGATCGACATACGAGATCGTATCGATCGTCATCGCATGGATATAGCCGCGGCCGAGCGAGTCCATCGTCACCCGGCCGTTGTCGCCGATAATGAGGTCGTTGCCCTGCCCGCCCCAAATGTCATCGTCGCCCGTGCCGCCGATGATGATGTCGTTGCCGGTGCCGCTACCGCCGCCGTTCTGCCCGCCGGCGCCGCTGCCGTAAATCGCATCTGCCCCGAAATCGTTGAAGCGCACGCTTTCGATGTTGGTCACATTGCCGGTCGTCAGGATGCGCTGCGTTGCGGCCGTCTGATCGATCTCGCCGTGATTGCCGATGATGATGTTGTCGCCGCTGCCGCCATAGATCGTGTTGTTGCCGGCGGCGAGCGGGTCGGCGTCGGGCGCCGTCGAGGCATTTACGTTGACCTCCAGCAGCACCTGCAGGTCGGTTGCGACGGCGGCGCTCAGGCGAACCGGCACCGCCACATGGTTGGCGATGACATCCGACTCCAGGACCCCTTCATATTGGCTTATCGGCGTCTCGTAGACCGGGTTCAGGTTGAAGCCGTCGCTGCCCAGGATGTTGTCGTTGCCCGAGCCGCCGTAGATCGTGTTGCTGCCGCCGCCGCCGGCGATCCAGTCGCCGCCGGCGCCACCATAAATCGTGTCGTTGCGGGGACCGCCGTACAGGATGACCGGGTTGGGGTCGTTGCGGGCGTCGAGGGTGTTGTTGCCGGGATCGTTGAAGACGCGCGCCTCGCCGGTGAGCGCCGCCGTCGTCGAATCGTAGAACGTGCCGTCCTGCGTCGTCGCGCCGACCAGCACCAGCGCCGAATCCTGGCCGCCGCCGCCGTTGGCGATCAGCGTATTGCTGCCGCCGCCGCCCTGGATGACCGTGATCGAATCGCCGACATCGGCGCCGAACGAGCTGGCCGGCTGCACCGGCGTCGCATTGACGGTGAAGGTGTCGTTGCCCGACCCCAGCATCACGTCGACGACCTGCACGTCGCGATAGGTGATGCCGCCGGCGTAGGCTACATAGTCAGGGTTCAATATCGTGCCGAAGTTCAAAACCAGCGCCGGCGAGGACGCCGCCCCGACAGCCGCCCCGGTCATGTCTTCGCCGGCGATGTTGCCGAATTCCAGCGGGTTGACCGCGCTGGTCGCGACGCTGCCCAGCGCCTTGTCGAACGTGATCGTGTACGGGCCGCCCGCTATACTGGGCGCTACCGTAGTGCCGCCGAAGTCCGGCAAGGCCCGAAGCAGGGTCTGCAGCTGCGTCGCGGTGGTCGTGCCGCTGATGCCGGTGATCGTGCCGCCGCTGCCCGCAAGCTGGCCGGTGAAGCTCAAGCTGTCGGTGGCGGTGAAGTAGGAGTTGAGGGTCAACGTCTCGACCTGACCGGTCGTCCCGAGAACCCCCGGCGTCGTGATCGCGACGGTCGGCTCCTGGTATTGCTGCAACAGGCCGTTCATGTCTGCGCTCGGCAGGTTGTTGAGCGTCGTCAGCGTGCCCGCGTCGGCTTCGCTGCTGCCGGCGTTGAACACATTGAGGACATTGGTCTGCGTCGCTGCACTGATGGGATCCAGACTGTTCGGATTGACCACCGTCCCGAGCGGAACATCGGTCTCGGTCGGCAGCATGACCGCCGGCCGCAGTGACAGATCCAGATTGGGGATATCGTTGCCTTCAATGATCAGTGGCCCCTGGATCGGCGAGGTCAGCTGCGGCTGCGCCGGGAACATGATCTGCGACTGGCCATTCGGCTGCGTCGGCACATAACTCGGGTTGTACGCCACGTTGATCGTGACCGGGCTGTTCCAGTTGGTGTTGTTGAACGTGACGTATGGCGGGTTGCCGCCGCTCGCGGGCGTGAAGCGCGAATCGAGCGACGACAGCAGCGTCTGACCGTCGTCGAGCAGCTGCACCGTGACGGTATCGCTGCCGGCCGGCCGCACCGTCAGCTGCATCGTGTAGCTGGAGGGTTGCGTCGGCGACACCGTTATCGGGGTGCTCGGAGTAACCAGCACCTGCGGCACCGCGCTGTCGATGACGTTGACAGTCAGCTTGTGCTGGACCGCGTCCTGGCTGAACACACCGCCGGAGGTGCTCGTCACCGTGTCCGCGATCACCGTCTCCAACGGATTGAATGGCGTGCCGCCGTCGCTGGCCGCGCTCACCGTGACGGTGACCGCGTCATGCCAATTGTTCTGATTGAAGGTGATCGTCGCGCCGGTAGCGGTCTGAGTGAACACCGGCGCACCGGACGAATTTTTCGCCGACAGCACGAGGTAGTTATGCGTGCTGTAGACCTCGCTGTCGAGCGTGACAGTCACCGTCTCGCCCGCAATGGGCGCGCGGTTCAGTTGCACGGTGAACGAGTCGTTCTGCGCCGCGAAGCCGGAGGAATTGCTGGTGATGACCTGCAGATTGCCGGTATGCGCCGGGGTGAGGACGGCATCGGGCAGCGTCTGGTCGATAACGTTGACTTCGAGGTTGGTGATCGGCAGATCGTTGAAATTCGGGTCGGCGCTCTGGCTCGAATGGCTGATGATGATCGTCTGCTGGCCTTCGGGTACGTTGTCGGCCTCGGCCTTTACATAGATCGTCTGCGGGGTGCTGTAGTTGCTCCCGTCGAAGGTCAGCACCAGCGACTGGTAGAAGTGAACGTTATCGGTCGAGACTTCGAGCGACTTGCTGCCCTGCGCGGTGTCCTGGTAGGGCCGGAGCGCCGCCGCCACGGTAATATAGACATCAGCGGTCGGCGCGACCGCCAGATTGACGGTGTACTGCCCCTCGTTCGGCCCGCTTTGGGTGTTCTCGAACAGCTGCGGGATCGGGGTCGACGTGCCGACCGCGGTCAGCGGTCCGACGACGACTCCCCCGGCCGTCGCGTTGGCGATATTGACGGAGAGGCCGGGGGCGTAAATGCCGCTGTAGTTCGGGTCGGCGCTGATCACGTTGTTGTTGATCACTCCGCTGACGCCGTTGATGTCCTCGGCGATGACCGGAGTTGTCACGTCGCCGGCGACATCGAAGGTATTGTTGTTGCCGGTGCCGCCGATCAGCGTCACCACCTCGCCGGGCGCCGTGCTCAGCACGTAGAAGGCATTGTTGCCGGAAATGCCGTCGACCTGCAGGATCGAGACATTGGTCATGCTGACGTTCAGGCCGGCGCCGACCACTCCCTGGTTGGTGATTACAAAGCTGTCGCCGAAGCCGCTGCCGAGCACGGTCACCGTGTTGATGCCGCCGCCGCCGTCGATCGCGACCGGTGCGTTGACGTTGTATTGGATCTGGTTGTTGCCGTCGCCGGTATGGATCGTCGTCAGCTGCGTCGAGACGCCGGTGCCGCTGGCCAGCGCAAAGGCCCGGATGATGAAGTCGTCGTTGCCGTCCTCGCCATAGAGCTTTAAGGGCGCCTGGTTGCTGTAGACGAAGAACTTGTCGTCGCCTTCGCCGCCATAGGCCGTCGTTGCAAATTCGGGGCCCCTCGTCAGGTAACCCGGGACGATACCGCCGCTCGCGTTGACACCGATTGCGACCTCGACCGTCGCGATGTCGTCGCCGAATTGCACCGTGCTGCCGCCGACGCGGGTCGAGCCGAACACCTGGCCGAACTGGAACGTGTCGCCGCCATCGGCGCCGGTCAGCGTCGTGATCGCGCTGTTGCCGTCGACATAGAAGTTGGTCTGGCTGCTCGCGCTCGCGGCCGCATAATCCGCGTAACCTGCCAGCGGCAACGACACCGCGAGCGTCTGCTGCACCAGGCCGGTGGCGTCGCTGTAGACGTAATCGGAGGGCTCGAGCCCGTTGACATCGAGCACGTTGATCGAGGCGTTGTAGTTGACCCGCTCGTAGGTCGGTTGCAGGACGCCGCTGGCATATTGCAGCAGGGCGACGAAGTTTTGCCGCAGCAGGAAGGTGTCGTCGCCGGGAACGCCGTTCAGCGTCAGCGTGTCGGTGCCGCTGTTCGGCTTGCCGACGCGATCGACGTTGACGATATAGTCGCTCGCGCCGGTCAGGTTGACGATGTCCTGGTTGGTGCCGTCGCCGCCGTGGAGGTTGATGGTGTCGCGCGCGCTGGTGACGCCGGCAGCCGAAAGGCCGGGGTCGACACTGGTCGGGCCGTTCGCGCCGCCACCGCCAATGTATTTGTCCGCCAAATCGACATTGTCGAGCTGGTTGACGATGAACGTGTCGTTGCCGGTGTTGCCCCACAGATTGATCGGTCCCTCGACCCCCGGCGTGTTGAACGCGTAGCCGAGGTCGTTGGTCGGGTTCAGCGCGATCAGCGCGTTGCCGCCGCCCAGGTCGATGCCGGTGCCGGCATAGATGTCGGTCTGCTTGGCGCTCAGCGTCCCCCAGATCAGGATCTGCTCGGTGCCGCCGTCGCCGTAGATCGAAATCTGCGAGGTGGTCGTCGGAATCGTCGGGAATGCGATCGCCGGAAGCCCGTTCGGGCCGTGCACCGGCGGCGGCGTGGAAATGCTGAACGGCCAGGTTTGCGTGCCCGTGCCGTCCGCCGTCCACGGGAAGCGCGCGTCGAGGATGCCAGTCGTCACCTGGATCTTGCCGACGCCGCCGCTGCCGCCGATGCCGACGCCGTCGATCTCGATCGTCGGGGCCTGCAGTTCGCCGGCCACCGTGATGACGTTGTCGCCGCTGCCGTCCTTCTCCGGCGAGTTCAGCGTGATCTTTTCGCCGGCCTGCAGCACCGCGCCGACCGTCGCGATGCCGGTCGGCCCCATGATCGTAATGTTGTTGCCGGCCGTCAGCGTGACGCTGCCGAGCGCCTGCAGCACCAGCGGCGCGCCCCACACGGTCAGCGCATCGACGACGATGTCGTCGAGGCCGGTGCCGTCATTGCTCGCGGTGATGTTGATGTCGCCTTCCGAAATCGCGCTCTTGGTCACGGTGACCGGCGTCAGCGCCGTGACGTTGATGCTGCCCCCGGCGTACATGCCGGTCGAGCCGCCGCTGATCAGGGCGCCGCCGATCGCCAGCGGACCGGCGTTCTCGACCCAGGTGCTGCCGAGCGTCGATTGTCCCTCGATATGACCGACCTCGGTCGTGATCGGGCCTTGGCCAAAACCACTGCCGCTCGCCGAGCCGATATCCGCGGTCGCGAACAGCAAGGTGTTGCCACCAATCCCGCCGACGCCGAGCACATCCTCGGCACTCAGATGGCTGTTGAGGATGCTGCCGAGCGGCGCGGTAATGAAGGCGACGTCGCTCGCCCCGGTGGTGATCGTGTTGAGGTAGATGTCATCGGTGTTGTTCGTCTTCTCGACGGTCGGCGCCCGCTTCGGGTCGCTCGGGAACAGCGCCACATGGGCCGGCGGGTTGTCGTTCTGCACGATATAGATGTTGACTTCGGAGTCGGTGATCGCCGCCGCCGTCAATGTGCCAGGATTGAGGTAGTCACCCGGATTCTGGTCATAGCCGTAATGGCTGTAAATCGCGACATTGTCGGCGGCGCTGCCGATGCCGAACAGAATCGAGGTCAGCGTGATGTTGTTGCCGAACACGTCGGTGATCGGCACACCCGGGACTTCATCCGGCTGATTGTATATGTATCCCTGAGCCTGAAGATTGACGTCGCCGGTGTCGGCGAACACCTCGCCGATATCGAGGTTGAGCGAGGTCTGATACAGCCAGATGCTGTCCAGCGCGTACGCGTAGACGGCAGGGCCGGTTTGCGAAGCATTGATGCCGATGAAATCGGGGTTGCCCATAAACATGCCGCCGATCGACCCGCCAAGCGCGACCAGGTAGATGTCGCCCGACGGTGCGCCGACCTGCGTCGTCTTGCCGATCGTCGAGGTGTTGTTGAACGGATCGAGGATCGAATCGGCGGCCGTCAGATAGACACTGCCGGTCGAGGAAAACACCGACGCCACGTACATGTCGCCGCCGTTGTCGTTGGGCAGACCACCGGTGACGGCGCTGATGCTGATGTCGTTCGCCGCACGCGCCGTCAATGTACCCGACTTGACGAGGTCAATCGTCAGCGGGTTGCTGCCGCCGCCGCCGCCGATCCCGCCCTGCCCCGATTCCAGTATCAGGTTTTCGCCTTCGACGTTCGGGGCGCCGCTGCCGTCGTTGGTGATGTTGGTGGAGCCGGTAAGGCTGACCGTATAGATGCGGATGTTGCCCGCGTAACTCATATCCTCGCCGGCGATGACCTGATCGATCTGGACGTTGGCCGTCGAGTCGATGAACACGCCGCCATTCCCCGTGGCGTCCATCCCGGCGGTGATGTCGAGCTTGCCGCTGGCGTTGACCCACACCGGGGTGATCTGTTCGACCTGGATATCGGCGATCGCCGGTGCCTGGCCGCGGCCGATCGTGATCGCCTCCGGCCCTTCGGTAAAGATGACGTCTTTGCTCGACAGCACGAGCGTGCTGGCTGCGAGGAAACTCTGACTGGTTCCGGCACCGGTCGTCGAGGTCAGCTCGACCAGCCCGTTGCCGATGCCGTTGCCGAGAATCGCCGCCCCCTCGGTGGTATAAAGCTGCACGCTCCCGTCGCTCTGGACGCTTACATAATATTGGCCGCCGCTTGTCAGGCCGCCGATCGGGGCGCCGCTTCCGGCGTTGTAGGTGACGAGATCGCCCGTTTGCAGCGTGTTCGCGCCGAGCGCGATCGTGTCGTTGGTTAGGTTTACGATGCCGGCGCCGTTCGGGTTGAAAGTGTACGTCGCCGGCCCGGTGACCGCGGTGACCGTGTACGCCAGCCCGGCGCCGGTGCTGTCGTTGGACGTGCCCGGCCCGGTCAGCTGGATCAGGTCGCCGACCTGGAAGCCTTCGGCCGCCCAGCTGCCGCCGTCGGTGCGCACAATCTGTCCGGCAACCGGCTGATCGGAGATCGAATTGAAGCCGTTGGCGACGAAATAGACGTTGACCGATTCCGCGGCCGGCGTTGTCTGGCCGGTCAACGGCAGCGGCTGGAAGACGGGGTTCTCGACGACCGGCGCGATCGTGATGGCGATGTTCGTTTCCGTCGCGAAGCCGTTGCTGAACGTCATCGTGGTCGCGGTCAGACCGGTGATCTGCAACAGCGAGCCGCCCAACGTCGAGTTCTGGGTGGCGCCGCCGATCGTGACGTAGTCCCCGATCGCAAAGCCGTCGGCGGACCAATTGCCGCCGCCGCCGCTGACCAGGGTGATCGTGTTGCCGGAGAAATCGACCGTCGCGTTGGTCGGCGCTGCGCCGAGGAACTGCACGTCGGTCCGCTCCGCCGTCGCCAGCGCCAGCAGCTCCTGGGTCGTGTACGTCGTACCGACCGGGATCTCCAGCGTGCCGGCGTTCTGGCCGACGCTCTGCCCGGTCATTATCGTGACATGGGCGCCGGCGACGTCCGGGGTCGTTTGGACGTTGACGACGGTGTCGGTGACGTCGCTGACCAGCAGCCCCTGCCCGATGCCGTAGAGCAGTTCGCTGGGCGTCCACTCCTTGATGCCGGATTCGAGGGCCTGCACCTGGCCCAGCGACGGGGTGTAAATGAAATTGGTCGTTCCGGTCGGGTTGAAGGTGACCGTCGTCGGCGTGCCGAGAACGATGAACTTCTGGTCGCTGCCGGTGCCGGTCGTCGCGCTCAACGTCACCAGCCCGGTGCTGCCCCCGGCCAGCGCATGCGCCTTGGTGTTGTAGAGTGCGTAGGTGCCGTTACCCAGGACATTGACGTAGTAGGTCGTGTTGTCGGTCAAGCCAAAGGCGAGGCTGTTGCCTTCGGCGTCGTACTTCACCGCGTCGCCGGTAACGAGGCCGTTTCCGGGCGGCAGGAAAATCGTACTGGTGCCGGGATCGACGACGCTCGGGGCGTTCGGGTTGAAGTGGATTGACGGATTGAAGCTCAGCGTCTGCGCGGTGCCGCTGCCGGTCGAGGTCAACCCCTGCAGCCCCGTACTGACGCCGATGCCGCCGTTCAGCGCGTCGGCCTCGCTGTCGTAGACGAGGATCGTGCCGTTGCTCTGCACGTTGACATAATAGGTGGCGCCATCCGTCAAACCGCCGATTGCCTGATTGCCCTGCGCGCTATAGGTCACCGCATCGCCGGTCTGCAGCCCGGTCGCGAGGCCGACATAAATCGTCGAGCCCAGCGGATTGCCGCTGCTGTTGACGCTGGTGTCGACGATCGAATTGCGCGCGATCGTCGTGCCGGTCGGGTTGAACTGGATCGTGTTGACGGTGGCCGGAACGACGAACTTCTGGTCAGTGCCGGTGGCACCCGTACCGAGCAGCACGAGGCCGGTACCGTTGGTGATCAGCCGGTTCTGGGTGCCGCCGCCGAGCGCGGTGAGGCTCACCAGCCCGGTGCTGCCACCGGCCGCGGCATCGGTTGCATTGGTGTCGTAGAGCCGCACCGCGACGCCGGCTGGATTGAAGTGGATCGACGGCGAGAACGTCAGCTGCTGCGATCCCGCGCCGCTCGACGTCAGGAGGACCAGCCCGGTGGCGCCGCCGGCCAGCGCATTCGCCTCGGTGTCGTACAATGTGACCAGATCGCCCTGAATGTTGGCAAAGTACTGCTGGCCAGTGGTCAGCCCGCCGATTGCGGTATGGCTCTCGTCGTCATAAGTGACCTGGTCGCCGGTCTGCAGCCCGCTGCTGCCGCCGACATTGATCGTGCTGTTGGTCGTATCGACGGCCCCGCCCGCGGTGAACGTGGCGTTCATCGTTAGCGCGTCGTTGACGATCCGCTGGTCGCCGCCGCCGCCGGTCGTGGTCAGCGCGATGAGGCCCGTGCTGCCGGTGCCGTTCGCGTCGGCCGCGCTGTCATACAGTTGGACCGTGCCATTGCTCAGCACGCGCACGTAATAGGTGTTGCCGCTGGTCAGCCCGCCGATCGCGGCATTCCCTTCGGCATCGTAGGTCACCGCGGCGCCGATCGTGAGCCCGGAATTGAGGCCGACGAAGATCGCGTCGTTGGTCGTGTCGACGACGTTTATCACGTTGACATGATAGGTCGTGAGACTGGTCAGCCCGCCGATCGGCGTGTTGCCCTCGGCGTCGTAGGCCACCACGTCGCCGGTCGCGAGGCCGCTGCCAGCCCCGACGATGATCGCGTTCGTCGCGGTATCGACGGCGCTGGCGGAACTGGGGTTGAATTGCACGAAGGTCGGGGTGGCGCCGGCCAGCGCCGCGTTCTGGCTGTCGTACAACCGCGCCGTGCCGCTGCTCAGCCCGTTGGTGAACTGCTCGGGACCGCCGGAGATGTAGGTGAACTTCTGCGCGGTACCCGTGCCGGTCGAGGTCAGCGCAATCATCCCGGTACTGCCGCCCGCCAGGGCGTGACTCTGCGTGTCATAGAGCGTGACCAGGTTGCCCTGGATGTTGACGAAATACTGCTGGCCGCTGGTCAGCCCGCCGATCTCCATGTTGGTCTCGGCGTCATAGGTGACCTGGTCGCCGCTCTGCAGCCCGCTGCCGGCGCCGACGTTGATCGTGCTATTGGTGGTGTTGACAATCCCGACGGTGCTCGGGTCAAAGGTGACTGTCGTGACTGTCGTTGTCAAGGTGACAAAGCTGCCGTTGCCGGCAAACGCATCGCTTTGGTTGTTGTACAGCTTGATCGTGCCGTTGTTCGCGACGTTGACAAAATAGGTCTGGCCGCTCGTCAGCCCGCCGATCGCGGTGCTGCCCTCGGCGTTGTAGGTCACCCCTTCGCCGGTGACCAGGCCGGAGTTGGCGCCGACCAGGATCGTGCTGTTGGTGGTGTTGACGACGCCGGCGACAGTCGGGTTGAACGTGACGGTCGTTCCCACCTGCACGAAATACTGCGTGCCGTTGGTCAGCCCGCCGATCGCCGTGTTGCCTTCGGTGTCGTAGACCACCGCCTCGCCGGTCGTCAGTCCGCTGTTGCCGCCGACGAAGAAGGTTTCCGCGCCCGCGTTGACGGCGCCGGTGTTGGCTGCGCTGGTGAAAGCCTGCTCGATGCCGCTGCCGAGCGAGGTTAATGCGACGTTGTTGGTATTGCCGGCGAGCGCATCGCTCTGGTTCGCGTACAGCGTGGCCAGGCCGGTATTCGAGATGTTGACATAATAGGTCTGGCCGTTGGTCAACCCTCCGATCGCGGTGGTCCCCTCGGTGTTGTAGGTCACCTGGTCGCCGGTCGCGAGGCCCGAATTCGTCGCGAGCTGGATCGTGCCGTTGACGAGATTCACAACCCCGGCGTCGCTCGGGTTGAAAATCGCGGTGGTGCCGGTCGCCGATTGCGGGTTGAAGTGGACCGCCGGCGAGAAGGTGAACTCCTGCGCGGCTCCCGTCGTGCCGGCGCCGGCATTCGCGTAGGTGAAGGTGACGAGGCCGGTGCTGCCGCCGGCCGCGGCATCCGCTTCGCTGCTGTAGAACTGCACCAATCCGCTGCCGAGCAGACGCGCGTATAGCGCTCCGGTGTACGGATTGCCGCTCTGCCTGAAGCTGATCGCCGTCGTGCTCTCGGCGTTGTAGGTGACCTCGTCGCCGGTTTGCAGGCTGGCCAGGACCGGCGAGTTGCCGAGAAAGATCGTGCTGTTGGCGACATCGACGATCGGTTGGTCGACTTGCGAGAACTCCGCTGCTAGAACGTGATATTCCGCCGTCTCGGCGTTCTCGAGCGTTTGAATCTGAGCCGGTGTGTAAGCCGGCGTGAGGCTTTCGTAATAGGCAAGCTGCGCCGGCGTCAGCGTCACCTGGAAATTGGGATCGTACACCGACGGATCGGGCTGCTCGTCGCGGAACTGCCAGTAGGTCTGGTACGACTGCTCCTGCGCCGACACGTAGCTGCTGATGACCGCCTGGACCTGCTCCTGGTAGCCGCTGGCGTCGGTCAGTTCGAGGGCGCTCCACACGCCGGACAATAGCTGGGCCTCGGTGCGCTGGTCGACCGTCGTATTGGTGTTCGCGTTGATCAGGCTGCCGTGCGGCACGTCGACCCACACATCCCCGGTGGCGTCGATCTCGTTGACCAACAAGTCGCCGGTGCCGGTCGACGCCGGGTTCTCCTCCAGATAGACATTGCCGGCGACCGCGTTGGGGGTGGCGGCGCCGGTCGGCGTCACTCCGGTTATCGTCAGCTTGTTCAACAGGTTGTCGGTCGCGGCCGGGGTATCGACCAAGAGCGGCGTGCCGGTGCTGTTGCCGACGTTGTCCGCGGCGATCAGGTTGATCGCGCCGCCCGAGATCAGTTCGGGGCCGCCGCCGGCAACCAGAATGCTGCCATGGGGCGCCGACAGCGTGATCGTGCCGAGCGAGCCCGAGCTGACCTGGCCGACCGGCAGGTCGCCGCCGTTCGTCACCTGCACGAGGTCGATGTTGCCCGACGCGGTCGCCGCATCGAGCCGGCTGGCCGGCATGCTGGGTACCGAGATCGTAAACTTCTGCGCGATGCCCATGGCGCCCGTCGCGGCGCTTAGGTCAACATAGTTGCTATTGCCCAACCCGCTATTGGCGACCGCGTCCGCCTGGCTGTTGTAAAGCCGGATCGTGCCGCTCGCCGCGCTGTAGGCGGCGTAGTAGGTCGTGCCGTCGGTCAGGCCGCCGATCTGGCTGTTGCCCTCGTCGTGGTAGGTCAGCAGCACGCCGGGTTTGAGGCTGGTCGACGGGCCGACATAGATCGTGCCCTTGGCGCTGTCGATGATCGGTATCGTGACCAGCTGGCCGCCCTGCAATACCTTTGCGGTGCCATTCGGATTGAACGGGACGGACGTCGGCCCGACATCGACCTGCAGCGCACCGCCGCTGTCGCCGATGCCGTGTTGCGCGTTCAGTACCACCTGATTGCCGCCGACGACACCGGAATTGCCGGCCGCTTCGATCGATCCGCCCGAGGTGATCGTTGTTGTCCCGGTCGGGTTCAGGATGGGCCCGGCGATATAGACATTGCCGGTGCCGGTCGAATCGACCGTGACCGTCCCCGCGGTAGCGCCTTGAAAGTTGATCGCGACCGGGCGGTTCGCCGCGATCTCCTGGGTGTCCAGCACCTGCTGGCCCGAGATGTCGTCGTGCTCGACGGTGATCGTCGTCGTGCCGTACCACGTCGTCGTCGTGCCCAGCGGCTTCGAGTTGTAGGAGTTGCTGAGGGTCACCGTGGCGGCGCTGAAGGCGTAGCCGCCGTTGCCCAGCACGTCGTTTGACGTGTAGTAGTAGGGGCCGGCGCCTTGCAGCGTCGGCACGCCCTGCACCACGGTATTGGTGAACGGCCCGGTATAGCCGCCGCCGGTGGAGATCAGCCCCTCCCAGCTGCTGCTGGTTTGGATCGTATACTCCTTGACGGTCTGCTCGACGCCGACCGTCCAGCCGTACCGCCAGTCGCTCATCGGCGTGTAGGTGTCGCTCGTCGCCGACCCCAAGTTGGTCTCGGTCGCCGCCGCCCCGGTCCCGGGGTCGGTGGTGACCGTCAAATCGCCGTTGGTCTCCTGGTAGATTGTTGTGTATTCGTCGCCCTTCGCGAAGGCCGCCGCACCGCTGACCGGCGTGCCGTCCACGTGGGTCGGGTTGAACGTCAACTCCTGCACCCCGTCGCCGGTCGAGGTCAGGACCCGGAGGCCCGCCGTGTGTGCGGTATCGGTCGCGTCAGCCGCGGTGTCGTACAGCTGGATCGTGCCATCGCCGAGTACGCGCGCGTAATAGGTGGTGTTGTTGGTCAACCCGACGATCGGCGTATTCTTTTCATCGTTGTAGACGACGGCCTGGCCGGTCGTGATGCCGGGGTTGCCGGCGACCGCGATCGTGCTGGTGGCGGTGTCGACCACCAGTTCCTTGTCGCTGGTATTCGACGGATCGCGGTTCGCCGTCGTGTAGAAGCTGGCCTGCCCGACCGCCGAGGTGTCGTTGATGATCAGCGTGCCGGCGCCGGGCTGCGACGCGTCGAGCTGCTGCACTTCAATGTCGTAGTTGGTGTTGTTGGTGATGTCGATATTGCCGTAGCCGCCCAGCACATTGATCCGGCCGTTGCCGGTGTTGACGATATTGCCGGTGATCTCGACAGTGCCGCCATTGACCTGCACGTTGGAGACGACGATGCGGCCGCCGCTGACGCTGCCGGTGCTGGTGACGTTCGGCAGCCAGTAGACCTCGAAAGCGGGGCTCGGCTGGTGCGCCAGCGGGGTCAAGCCGGTCACCCCCGAGGCGATCAGGTCGGCGACGTCGGTGGCCGCCTGCGCGCCGAGCGTCAAATCGTAGGTCGCCTGGCCGCTTTGGATGACGCCGTCGAGATTGACGACGGCGGCCTCGATGATGATGTTGGCGGCGTTCAGGTTGGAGGTCGGCGGCGACGTGGCCTGGATTTCGGCCAGCGTGATGCCGTTGGTCTGGGTGGCCGCATCGGCGACGCCGCCGCCCTGCTGCGACAGATATTCGGGGCTGCTCGGGTCGAGATACGGCCCTTCTGTGACCGACGTGCCGGGGCCCTGGGGTTCGGTGGTGCCGTCATAGAGGTTCAACGTGTAGTCGTTGCCGCCGGTCTCCTCGACCTGGCCCGGCAACGTGATCGTCAGCGTGCCGTTGGTGCTGATGATCAGCGTCGCGGCCTCGATCTGGCCGTTGATCGGAATGCTGGCCTGGCTGTTGCCCGGCGGCAGCGGTAAGTGCAACGGATCGAGAACGCCGTGCAGCGCCGCGTCCGCCGCATTCGTGTCGGCGGTTGCCAGCACGACGGTGCCGCTGGGATTGTCGATGCCCTGCCCGGCAAAGCCGTCGGGGCTCATGTCGGCCAGGCTCTCGACGGTGATGTCGGGCCACGGAATGGGGCTAAGGTTGTTGGCGATCTGGTAGCCGTTGACGTCGAGCACGTTCTCGACGACGACGACCGGCGGCGCCGAACTCGGGTTGGGCAGCGGCGCGACGAAGGTGGGCGTGACCGCGCCGGGCGCTGAAATCGGCGCCTGCGAATCGTGGATCTCGGTGTCGATGTAGGTGAGGTTTGTGCTGTTTTGGCCGCCGATGCCGGAGTTCCCAACCGCCGGCGTCTCCTGGACCGCATTGAAGAACAGTCCGCCGTTTTGCGCGGGGATGGTGATGCCGAAGATATTGACGAAGGCCGGCGTGTAATTGACGATCGTGACGCTGGCATCGCTCGGCGCGATCCAATGCCCGCTGCCTTCGAGCTGCACCCCTTGGGTGAAGATCTGGCCGGCGTCGGCGTAGATCGGGTCGATGTTGACGGTCATCACATTGTCGTTGTTTGGCCCGCCGGTCGTCGGATCGGCGAGGTTGTCCGCCTGCAGCTCGGCCTGGAGCTGGGCGATCGCGTTGGTGTAATAGTTGTAGAGCGTCTGGTTGGAGCTGCCGTACTGGTTGATGATGTTCGTGTCTTCGGTGATCTGATTGACAATTGTGCTGGTCAGCGATTCGGTGCCGGTGGTGAAGGTGATGTCGCTGCCGGGGCCCTCGCTGTAAGTTGTGATGACGCCGGTAGTCTGGTCCCAGCCGGGGTTGGCCACGGTCAAATCGCCGAGGATCGCGGGATTGCCGAGGGTCAGCGACTGGTTGCGGTCGATGCCGGTTTCGACCGTGCCGTCGTTGGTAATGACGCCGTACGAGAACGACGGTGCGCTGGCGTTGGCGTAGGCGAGCAGCGCGCCGCTGCCCAAGAGGGCCTCCTGCAGATCGCTGACCCAGCTCTCCGCCTTGGCCTGCGCCGTCATCGTGTCGGTGTTGGGGCCGGGACTGGGGGTCAGCAGATTGGCGTTGCGTCCCGACTCGGCCAGCGCGCCGCTATCGATCGTAATCGCGTCGGTCTCGAACAGATAGTCGACGGCGTGCACGTCGCTGATCGGGATCGCGCTGCCGGCGAACCCGTCGAACCGTGCCGTCAATGCGTAGTAGTCGGTGTTGTAACTGGCGTCCGAGCCGGCCAGCAGGTCGAGGTCGCCATGCGCCATGACAGTCGAGTTGTTGCCGATCTCGACCTTGTTGTCGGGCCGCAGATCGACGTCCGGCGCGCCGAGCGTCGCGGTGCCGGCGCCGTAGGTGTCGGTCGCGATTTCCTGGTCGACACTGCCGCCGCCGTCCGCCGACAGCGTCATCAATCCCGAGCTGATCAGATTGGCGTTCTGGCCGACCGTCACAAAAGCCTGATCGATCCCGCCGCCTGACTGCCCATTGGCCAGAATGTTGGCGTAAACCGCCGCGCCGGAGATCGCGCCGCCGGTCGTGAAGGCGAGCTGGTCGTAGACGTTGAAGTTATTGACCGCCGCCAGTGTGAAGTCCGGGTTGTTGGAGTCGGCGCCGTACGCGGTGAGGTTCGCCCTGTTGCCGACGTACACCAGCGTCGCGAAGCTGATCGTCGTGTCTTCATTGACGCCGGCGCCGCTGACCAACCCGCCGGTCGTACCGTTGAGGTTGGCAATCCCGCCGCTGAGCTGCGGCTTGTCGGCATTGTTAGTAGCGGTGATCGTGATCGTCGGCGCCATGATCGTCGTATTGCCGCTGCTGGCGTCGTCGACCTCGGCGCTGGTGTTTGCCGTGACCTCGTTGGTGATCGACGCGCCGGTGCCGGCCAGGAGGCCGCCCGCCACGGTCGTGATCTGCTCGTTGAACGCCGCGGTGTGGGCGGCGCTGAGGGTGAAGCTGCCCATCAGATAGATCGTCGAATTGCCGCCGACCGCCGCCGTCGTCGTGCTGTCGTTGGTCGTGTTGGCGACCACCGCGTTGCCGGCAACCAGACCGCCGGAGCCGGCGTTGGTTAAGGCGAAATTGTTGTCGGTGCTGGTCGCCGTGATCGACAGGCTGCCGCTGTTCGGATGGGCCAGCGTCCCGAGCGTCACATTGCTGCCGAAGAACGCGCGGGTCGTGGTGTTGGACGACACCACCGAAACGGCGGCGCCGGCCGCCACCAGACCGCCGGCGTTGGCGTCGGAATCGGATTCCTCCGCGGTGGTATCGACCGCCTTGATCCTGGTCGCCCCGGAGATCGTCAGCACCGAGCCGTCGCCGACGAAGCTCAGGACGCTCGTGTTGTCGTTGATGATGGCGTTGGTGCTGGTGACGCCGACCAAGGCGCCGACCGAGCCGGTGGCCTTGGCGAAGGCGGTATTGCCGTTGAGCGGCGTGCTGGCCTGCACCGTCAACGACGCGGCCGTGACAGTTACGTCGCCCATGCCGGAGTCGGTCGGGTCGCCGAGCGATGCGACGACGGCCGGGCTCACCGTCACCTCGGTCAACGACACACCGACCGCGAGCCCGCCGGCGGAAATGCCGAACATCTGGCCCTCGGCCGTGACCGTGCTGTTCGCCGTCACCGAGACCGCGCCGCTGGCGTCGACCGTCGCGCTGGGCCCGATATAGGCCTGGACGTCCGGCGTCACGTCGACAAACGAGAAATTGGCGCTGAACGCGCCGATGCCGGCGGAAATGGCGAGGGTGTAGGCGTTGGGCGTGATCGTCGACGCCGCCGTCACGCTGAGCGAGGAGACATCCACCGAAGCGCTGCCGTTGACCGAGGCGTCGGTCCCGCCGCCGGCGTTGATGCGCGTGTAGGAGGCGCCCGCAGCCGCCGCGCCGACGCTGATCTGGCCGGTCGTCTGGCTGAAGTCGCGGGTCGAAGTCGCCGCGACCGTCACGTCGCCGGCGCTGCCGACATTGCCGAGGGTCGCCTGCGTCAGGCTGCTGTCGTTGACGACCGCGACGGCGGCGCCGATGCCGACAAAGCCGACCGAGCCGTCGATGACGATCATGCTGACATTCTCGTTCAGCGTCGCGCCGACGCTGACCGCCCCGGCACCGGCGTCGAACGTGCCGGTGCTGAGCGCCGAGGCGTTGTCCGCCACCGTCAGGATCGCGACCGAGGCGCCGGCGCCGACGACGCCACCCGAAACCTGGCCGGCGACGATTTGCAGCGTGGACTGCTCGTTGGCGGTGACCCCGATGCCGCCACCCAGCGAGATCGTGTCGTTGGTAACATTGACGTTCCCGCCGCCCTGCACGGTTTTGCCGCTCGAGTTGACCGCGATCGTCTCCGCGGTCGACAGGATCAGCTTCTGCGTGCCGCTGCCGGCCGAACCCAGCTGGACCGGGATCGCGGAGAAACTTTGGGTGCCGCTGCCGGCCGACGTCAGACCAAAGCGCCCGGTTGCGCCGCCGGCGACCGCGTTTGCCTGGGTGTTGTAAAGTTGCAGGCTCGTGCCGGAAACATGGGCATAGTAGATGCCGCCGTTGGTCAGTCCGCCAACTGCGGTGCCGCCGCCGGCGTGGTAGGCCACCTCCCAGCCGGTCTGCAGCCCGGAATTGGTTATCGCGATCGTGTCGGTGCCGGTGTTCACGTCGCTCGCCGCGTCAAAGCTGGCGCTGCCGGCGCCGGCCTCGGCCTCGGATTGACTGCCGTACAGCTGCACCGTGCCGGTGCTGGGGTCGGTTACGTTGACGTAATATTGCCCGCCGCTGGTCAGGTCGCCGACCGGCGTGTTGCCGTTCGAATTGTAGGTGACCGCGTTGCCGGTGTGGAGGCCGCTATTGCCGCCCACGGTGATCGTGTTGTTGGTGGTATTGACGGCGGTGTTGCCGTTGAATTGGATCGCGGGCAGGAAGGTGAAGTTCTGCGTGCCGGAACCGGTCGAAATCAGGTTGACCCGGCCGCTGCTGCCGCCGGCCAGCGCCTCGGCCTGGGTGTTGTAGAGCTGTATCGTATTGTCGGGCTCAACGCGCGCGTAGTAGCTGGCGCCATGGCTGAGCCCGCCGATCCCACTTCCGGTATAGGTGACTTGGTCGCCGGTCTGCAGACCGTATTTGGGCCCGGTGCTGGTCGCGCTGCCGTTCATCTCCGCAGTGGTGCCGGCTGGCGGGGCGGCGCTTTCCATGTTGGCGACGCTGGTCGCCGTCGGTGACATGCTATTGAGAGTGCCGGAGGCCGAGTTGGTCGCCGAGGCCAAGCGGCTGCTGTTGTCGCCGCTGCCGCCCTGAAAGTTGCCGAGACTGCCGTTGCCGCTCGTCAACGCGCCGGTGGCGCTCTGCGCTTGGCTCCCGGCATTGCTGTCGGCCGATCCGCCGCTGCCGCTGAGCGCGCTGCCGGTGTCGTCGCCCTTCTCGTCTTCGGTGCTCTTCTGGATCTGAGTGCCGACCGACCACACGCTGACCGCGCCGCCGACGCCGACAAACCCGCCGGCGCCGCTGGCGTCGAAGCCGCTGAGGTATTTCAGCCCGACCGCATTGACCTCGATGTTGCCGACCGCCTGCAACACCGCTCCCGACGCCACTTCGGCGGTGACGTTGTTGTCCAGCGTGCCGACATCGACCGCGCCGGAAACGCCGACAAAGCCGCCGGCGATGCCGATGATAAACGTCTGCACATTGGCGTTGTCGCCGGCGTTGACGTAGACGCCCTGCAGCGGTCCCGCCGCCCCCTGGTGCGCCAGGTCGACATGAGCGCCGCCGGCAATCTCCGCCAGCGTGGTCCCGTTGATCAGCGTGACGCCGACCGCACCGGACACGCCGACAAAGCCGCCGGCGCCGGCGGCGACGATGTGCAGCAAGCTCTCGCTCGATTCGGCCTGGACGATGACGCCCTGCGCGCTCTGCGTATCGTAGCTGGCGCTGCCGCCGCTGCCGTCGATGCCGCCGTCGAGCACGCCGGATTGGGCGCCGGTGTTGCCGAGCGCATCGACTGTCGCTGACCCGATCGTCGCGGCGGTGTCCTTACTGATCAGCATGACGCCGACCGAGCCGCCGATCCCGACCGCGCCGCCGGCCAGCGCGCCGGACAACAGGAAGACGTCGGTGTTGTCGCTTGCCTCGACGATCACATTGCCGCCGGCGAAAACGGTCGCATCATCGCCGATGCTGGCGGTCGTCGTGTTGTCGATGCTCAGTACGTCGACCGCACCTCCGACGCCGACCGCGCCGGCCGCGATGCCGAAGCCGATCATCACGACGTCTTCGCTGCCGCTCGCCGCCACCGCGATGTCGCTGACCGCGTTGACCGTCGCGCTACTGTCGATATAGGCCTCGGTCGTGTTGGTGATGATGTTGACGCCGACCGCCGGCGCGACACCGACCGCGCCGGCCGCCAGCGTCCCGGCGACCGCCAGGTGATAGAAATCGTCGCCCGCGCCGACCAGGATCGATTGCGCGGCGTTCGCGCCGTTCGGGTTATTGTATGTGGTAAGGGCGTTGACCTCGGCGCCGCTGCCGATATAGGCCTTGGTCGTGGCATTGACGACATCGGCGCCGGCCGACACCGCGACGCCGACGACGCCGGCCGCCAGGCTTAGCGTGAAGGTGCGCACCTGATCGCGGTTCGAGGCGGTGACCGCGACCCCGTGGAAGCCCGATTCGGTCGCCAGGCCGGCGGTGCGCTCGCTGCCCGGCGTCAGCGACTGCGGGTCCTCGCTCGACATGCTGGTATTGCTGCCGTTGCCCGACAGGTCCATCCCGCTGAGGCTCGGCGTGCCGACCTGCCCCTGGCCGGACAGCCCGCTGCTGTTGTGGTGCTCGGCCATGGTCATCGTACTGGGATCGTTCGTCTCGATCCCGACGCCGCTCGGACTGTTCGGACTGAAATTCGAGGCGGCCTGGCTGCCGATGCTGATGCCGCCGGTATTGACGTTGGCGAGGCCGGCGCCGTTGCCGTAGCCGGTGACGTTGGCGTCGGCGCTGATGTAGGACTCGGTCGTCGGGTTGAAAACGTTGACGCCGATCGCGGCGCCGACCCCGACCTCGCCGGCCGCCAGCACGCCGACGATCTCGTTGATGTCGGACATGTCGGTGGCCGACAGGTAAACGCTGCCGTGCGCGACCACGGTCGAGCCGGATTGGCTAGCGCCGATATAGGCTTCCGTCGTCAGGTTGAAGATGTGGACGCCGGCGTTGGCGGCGATCCCGACTTCGCCGACCCCGATGCCGGCCGAGACCGAGATCAGGCTCTCGCTCGATTCGGCGGAGATCAGAATGTTGCCGGCGATATCGGCGGTGACGCCGGCATCGATATAGGCGGTCGTGTCCTTGGTGTAGACGCCGACATCGGCGCCGACGCCGGCCCCGACCGTGCCGCCGGCGGCGAGCGAGCCCGCCACCGAGATGACCGTGGTGTCGTCGCTGGCGCTGATGCTGAGGTCGCCGCCGCTTGTCGTCGTGATCGTGGCGCCCAAACCGACATAAGCCGTTGTCGTATCGTTGAGCACATTGACCGCCGCGGAGCCGGCCACCCCGACCGTGCCGCCAGCGGCGATGCCGGCGGCGATCGTGATCAGGCTCTCGGTCGCCGCTGCGGTGATGGAGACGGTGCCGGCCGCGGTGACACTCGCGTCCGCCCCGATATAGGCCTGCACAATCGGGCTCAGCACCAGCGTCGTGGCGGCCGCTCCGATGCCGGCGGTCCCGGCCGCGCCGACCGACCCGGCGATCATCGTCGTACTGAAATTGTCGGTCGCCGAAATCGTCACCGCGCCGGTATCGAGCACCGCCGAGCTGCCGATATAAGCGTCGGTCTCGGGGCTGATGACCGCGACCGACAGCGAAATGGCGATGCCGGCCTCGTCGGCCACCCCCGCCGTCGCCGCTATCGACAGCATGGTCTCGGTAGAGGTCGCCGTCACGCTGACCGCGCCGCCCGCATCGACCTGCGCGCCGCTGCCGATATAGGCCTTCGTCGTCTTGTTGATGATCTCGACATCGAGGCCGATCCCGACGCCGGCATCGCCGGTGGTCAGGCCGAGCGCGCCGGCGATCGCCGTGATCTGCGTCTCGTTGACCGCCGTGATCGTAATCGTCTGGCCGCTCGACGGCGTATAGCCGAGGCTCGTGTCCTGATTGATTTGGCTGCTGCCGCCGATATAAGCGGAGGCGTCAAGCGTGAAGTCGTTGACGATGAACGAGCCGCCAATGGCGACGTCGCCGCTGCTCGCCGCCCCGGCGACCGCCACCGAGGTCGCCGACGGGTCGGCCGACGAGGGGATGACCGGGATCGCGATCTTCGACGGCAGGAGATGGTTCTCGGCATCGATCGTGATCGCGCCGGCGGCATCGGCGTCGCCGGCGATATCGGCAGTCGTCGTCGCATTCAAGACGCCGACCGTTATCGTCGCGCCGATCCCGTTCCCCCCCTTGGAGAACGCCCCGGCCGCGCCCAGCGTCTGAATGTTGAGATCGGCGATCGCCGTGACGTTGATGGCGCCGCTCGACTCCAGGTGTGATCCGGTGTCTGCGTAGGCCTTGGTCGTGAAGTTGTTTATGACATTGATGCCGACTGAACCGGCGACGGCTGCGGTACTCCCGCCACCGGCCGCGGCCGCGCCCCAAGCGACAAAATTGTCGGTCTGCCCGGAGGGCGTGATCGCCTCGACAGTGATGCCGTCGCCCGTCACCACCGACCCGCCGGTGTCGACATAGGCCTCGTTGGTGCCATTGACGACGTTCAGGGCGACCGCGGCGCCGATGTTGGTGCTGTTGTCCATCGCCACCGCCGCGCCGACACCCTTGGCCGACGCGGTGTCCTGCGCCTCCGCCTCGACCGTCACCGCCTCCTCCGCGGTGATGTCCGCCCCATCGGTGATCTCGGCAGTGTTGTTCGCGGTCAACACGTTGACCGCGACCGCCGCGGCGATGCCGACGCCGCTCGAATCGCCGCCGCCCGACGTGCTGCCGCCGGCCTTGGAACTCGAGCTCTCGCTGCTGCTGGCTTCGCCGCTCGCCGACGGCAGCGTGCCGGTCTTGCCCCCCGCATCGTTGGCGCTCGCCGCCTGCTTGCTGGCCTGCCCGTCGGCGCCGCCGCTGCTCCCGTCCGAACTGCTGCCGCTGCTGCTTGCCCCCTTGACCGAGGTTATCGCCTGCGCGTCGCTTTCCACGGTCGAGATCGCCGACAGCGTGAACGACCCGCCGGTCGTCGCCAGGTCGCGCTCCACAATGGCGCTGACATTGTCGCTCACGACGGCGACCGACACCGATGCGCCGATGCCGACGCTGCTGCCGGCGCTGGCCGCGCTGGTCGTCGTCTCGATGTAGGTGGTCAGCGCCGCAGTAATGTTGACGTCGCCCGTCCCGCCGATGGCGCTGCCGGTGCCGACATCGGTCGTCACGGTATCGTCAAAGACGGCCACCGCCGCGCTGATGCCTACTGCGACGCCGCTGCTCGCGGTGGCGCCGTTTTCACCGTGCGTGTAGGCGCCGTCGACGTCGGTCGTCGACACCGTCAGCGCGCCGATCGTGCCGCTGATCGAAGTGCCGTCGGTGATCTCGGCGTTGACCGTGTTGGTGACGACGGCGACCGCGACCGAACCGCCGATGCCGACATTGGACCCGTCGACGGTGCCTTCGGCCGGCTTGGCGGTCGTGAAGTTCTCTTCCGTGCTCGCGGCGGTAACCGACACGTCGCCGTTGCCGGTGATCGTCACCGAGGCGACGCCACCCTTGCCGACCACCGCCTCGGTGTCGTTGTTGACGACGTTGATCGCGACCGAACCGGCCACCCCGATGTCGCCGCCGCCGGCGCCCGACCGCGCGATCGCAACGTTCGAATCGGCGTTATCGTTCACCACCGCGTTCCAGTCGGCGTTGAACGCCCCGGAGATCGCGACGGCATTGCCCTGGATGGCGTTATCGAGCGATGTGGCAACCTGGTAATAGCCGCTGCCGCCAACATCGATCATGTAATAGGTGGTCTTGCCGGTGCCGTCGAGGCCGGTGAACGCGGTGCCGCCCATCGTTTGGTAGGTCACCGGATCGCCGGTGCGGAATGCGCTGTTGGTGCCGATACTCGGCAATTCGGCGGGGCCGCCGGGGTCGAGCAGTGCCACATTGCCGGACGGGTTGAACGCGATCGGGTTGAGCAGGTTGGGCACCGGCGTGCTGACACCGGGGACCGCGGTGTATTTAAAGAAGTCCTGCTCCGTGCCGTATACGTCCTGGGCGTCTGGCGTGAGCGACGGAGGCGCCAGCCTGATGTAGGTGTCCTTGCCGGCCTCGGCATCGGCTTTGGTGTTGTACAGCCTGATCGTGCCGCTGTCGTCGACGTTGACGTAATAGCTGCCGAGAGGTGTCAAAACGCCGTTGGGAAGGTGCGTCGTGGCGTCTAAGGTGACGAGCGGCGCGCCGCCATCTCCGTCGAGCGGAAGGGGATTGTACAGCACCTCGTCGCCGGTCTGCAGTTGGGTGTTGAAGCCGGCGTTGAAGGTGGCGGCGAAGCCGATGAAGATCGAGTCCGTGCGAAACGTCGGCTCGGCCGCGTAATTCGGAAAGGCCGTAACGTTGCCGCTCGGATCGTACGAAAAAGTCGGAATGTCGCCCGTGACCGCCGCCGGGATCATGATGCCGTTCGGGTTGAAGTAGACCCAATTGAGCGGGTTAACATCAGGTATTTTGGTGCCGAGCGGCCCGGTAATGTACTTGGCGAAGGCCTGCACCTCGCCGGTCCCGGCGACCGACGTCAGCACGACGTAGTTGTTGTCGCCGGCCAGCGCGTCCGCCTGACCGGTGCCAAGGCCGTTGCCGTACAGCCTGATCACTGACCCGTTGTCGGTCCCTTGCGCTATTTTAACGTAGTAGCTGCCGCCGTTGACGAGGCCGCCGATCGCATCGCCCGTCATGGCGGGGTTGTAAACCACCTCGTCGCCGGTCTGCAGGCCGGAATTCATGCCGACGAAGATATTGTCGTTGCCGAAGACGGCGTCGGGGGCGTAGATCGGGTTTACCGAGGGATCGAGCGTCACCACGTACTCGATGAGCGCGGCGGCGGATTGGGTGCGGTCGGCCATCCCGCTGCTGACCACCAGCCCGCCGCTGGTGATCGTCGCGGTGTTGGCGACGTAGGCCAGGTTGGTGATGTTGTTGACGGTGATCGGCACCCCGACGCCAACCCCGACGCCGCCGCCGGAGGTGGTGGCGGCGCCATCGGCCAGCGCATGGCCATCGACATTGGCCTGCGACGTCACCGTCAGCGTGCCGGTCGAGGTGATCGTCAGCCCAGCCGGGATATAGGCCTGCGACGACCCGTTCTCGATATTGACCGCAACCGCGCCGGCGACGCTGACCGACCCGCTGGAATCGGAGGCCGAAGGCGATTTGGAGGCACCGGGTTTGGGGTCGGTGCCCTCGGCGCTGCCGCCCTCCTTTGCCTCGTCGGTCTTGGCTGTGCTGTCGGCAAAGCTCTTCTGACTGGCGGTCTTCTCATCGACGCTCTGGTTGTTGCTGTCCTCGGTCTTCGAGGAGCTATCGTCCTCGCCGCCGGCGGCGCTCGCCTTGCCGATGCTTTCGCTGCCCGAGATGGCGCTCGACATGAAGGCCGCGGCGCCGGCCGTCGTCAGGTCGCTGCCGGTCGTCGCGAGCGAGCTGTCGTTGACGATCGTCAGCGCGATCGAGATGCCGACCCCGGTGCTGGAAGATTTGGTGTCGCCGGTGGCGCTCGTCAGCACCGAATCGTTCAATGACGACGAGGCGGTAAACCCGTCGCTGCCGATATTCAGTGGCGACGTCCCATCGAGGGCGTGGACGTTGCTGCCGATCGTCGCGTAGGTTGCGTTGTCGGCGACCGAGATCGCGATGACCGGGGTGACCGCCGTCTTCCCCTTGCCGCCGCCGGTCGCCTGGGTCGCCGTCAGGTGGGTCGAATTGGTCGTCAGGGTGAGGCCGTTCGCGCCGCCGATCGCGGCGTTGTCGTCGATATACGCGGCGGTGGTGTCCTGGCCGTAGCTGAACGCGATCGAAATGCCGACGCCGACGCTGCTCGAATCGCTGCCGCTCTCGCCGGTCGGCATTGCCGTCGCGTTGTCGATAATGTTCGAATCGGCCTCGATCGCGACGTCCGGCGAGCCATCCAGCGTCAGCTTCGCGCCGTTGTCGATGTAGGCCTTGTTGTTGGTGAGGACGACGTTGACCGCCAGCGAGCCGGCGACGCCGACACTGGACGGCGCGCCAATCCCCGAAATCGCCTCGACGCTGAACGTGCTCTGGCCGAGGGAGCTCGCGCTTGGCGCACCGGTGCTGTCGAGCGCGCCGACCAGGATCGTCAGCGACCCGGTAGTAATCGTCGTCGTACCGCTGACATAGGCGAGGTTGCTGCGGTCGGCGACGTCGATCGCGACGCCGACCCCGACGCTGTCGCTGGTGCTGCCGGTGCTGGCGCCGCTGCCGGTGACAAACACCACATCGACCGGTGTCGTCATCACCACGACGCCGGCGGTATCGCCACCGGCGCCGGTGGCGTCGATCGTGCTGTTGGTGATGTAGGACGAGGTCGTGCCGGTATCGACGTTGACCGCGACCGCGCCGGCGATGCTGACGCTGTTGTCGCCGGTCGAGGTGTTGTCGGCGGTCGAAGCGTTGTTGCTCTTCAGCGTCATCTCGCTGGGATTCGTGCCGCCGCCGCTGGCGGACGAGCCGCCGACCGAGGAACTGGCGACCGTGGTGATCGTCCGCGTGGAGGTCGACGCCAGCGTCACCGAGCTGCCGTCGACGGTTCCGCCGTTGACCGACGCCGTGGTGTCGCCATAGACCACCGAGACGGCGACGCCGGCACCGGCGCCGACGCCACTGGCGTTGCCGAACGTGGTAGCGCCGAGCGTGTTGTTAGCGGTCAGGCTGGTGGCGCCCGTCGCATCGACGCTCGCCGAACCGGAAACGTCGAGCAGCGCCTGGCTGTCGAACACCGTGACGGCGACCCCCCCGTCGGCCGTCGGGTCGGCCTTTGCCAGAAGGTTCGGTTTGGCGGTCGTGCTGACGCTCAGGTTCGTGGTCGCCGCAGCGGTGATCGCACCGCCGGCAGTGAGGCTGGTGCCGCTGCCGTCGATCATTATTTCGGGGTCGGCGCTGCCGACGGTGACCGCGGCCGTCACCACATTGGACACGGCCGAAGCCGCCAGTTTTCCGTCGACGGTCGAGGAAATATTGAGATCGCCGGCGGCATTGAGCATGGTGCCGCCGTTGATGTCGATCTTGGCGCTGTCGAAGCTGATGACCACCGACAGGTTGTCTTCGTTAACGCTGCCGAGGTTGCTGTCGAGGATACCCTGGATAGTGGAATTGCCGACGTCGGTGGCGCTGCCGCCCGTCAAGCTGGGGGCGGAGACGGCGAGTTTGGAATGGGCGTCGAGGGTGATGCTGTTGCCGGTGCCGGTCGTCGTCAAATTGGCGTTCGACAGCGTGATGCCGGTGTTGGCGTCGGCGATCACCGCGCTGTCCACGCTGCCGGTGACGCTGAGATCGTCCTCCGACGTGATCGACAGGTTGCCGGCGACCGTGGCGGCGCCGCTCGACGCGATCTTCGAATCGCTCGTTACCGAGAGGTTATAGCCGATGTCTTCGCCCGGGTTCGCACCGCCGGGATTGGTGCCGTCGATGTTGATCTTGTCGGCCGACTGGTCGGTGCTGGTGAAGGCGAGCGTCAGCGAGCCGCCGTGGCTCTGTATCGTGCTGTTGAGGGCGGAAAAGGTGTCGAGGTTGAAATCCAGCGTGTCGCCGCTGGAATCGTTGCTGTCGCCCCGCTGGATCGTGACCGTCGGGTTGGTGCCCAGCGTGCTCACGTCGACAGACACAAAGTTGCTGGCGTTGGCGTTGTCGACGAGATTGAGGACGCTGCCCGAGGCGCTCAGGGTGAACGCGTGGTTGGTCCCCGTGTATGACAGGTCGGCCGACATCAGGAGGCGCGGCTCGAGCGGCTCGAGCATGAAATCGCGCCGGCTCTTGCGCCGCGCGCGCGGCGCAACGTGCCGCCGCGGGGGGGCGTTATCCTCGCGCGGCCACATTTCGCGCAGCACCTTGTCGAGCAGGGTATCGAGCACCGACCGTTTGGACGGGGTCCGATCCCAGCGTCGCGCCTTTCTCATCGGAGGGCTCCCTCAAATTGCTGCGCCGACCCGTCCCGCGTGCCCGTACTCGGCCTGCGGTTTCCCTCACGGTCCGGTCATGTTGCGCACGTTATCGACTGATCGTTCGCCGCACATCGACCAATTGGCTGAGGTTGGGAGCGATAATCGAAAATGGCGATTATGCGGTGATCATCCTGCGCAGGCTCACGATCGCGGCAGCCGGGATCACCTAGCCTGGAACCGAGGCCAACCAGGACGGCCGCTGCCGCCGGTCGGGCTCACGATTTCCCCTGTCGTCTGAACGATTTGCGCCACTGATCGGCCGCTGCTGCAGGATCAGGCGGACCAGCTCGGCCTGACGCCTGCTGCCGGTCTTCTGGAACAGTTCCAACAGCTGCGTCCGCGCGGTCGAGCGCGAGACGCCGAGACGCTCGGCGGCGGCCGGAATGCCGTCGCCATGCAGCAATTCCCGCGCCAAGGCCGCCTGCGCCGGGGTTAGGTCGAACATCAGCTGGACTTGCGCGGCCGAAGGCAGCTCGTTCGACCTCGGGTCTCTGACGAACACCATTGCCTTCGGCGATCGCGACAGCCAGCTCGTCTCGGCGGATAACGGGACGACCTCGACGATCAGCTTGACGCCGTCGGGCCCGGTCAGAACGAGCCCGCCAGCTCCCCGTGCGCCGCCGGCGATCATCGCCCGCAGCGCCACGGTATCGCAGGCCTGGCGGGCGGCAAGCCGCCCGTCGCTCGTGCGCAACGCCGTGGCGTCGCTCAAGATCGCTTCGGCGGCGGCGGTGGCGAACAGCACGCGCGCCTGCCCGTCGACCAGCAGGACGCCGTGATCGCAACGATCCAGCACCTCGACCGCGCTGTCGCGTTGCATCTGAATGCGCGCGAACTGCAGGGTCAGCGCCACCGCCCGCCGGACATGCGGCGCCACCGTCGCCAGCAGCCGCGCCTGCTCGTCGCCAAACCGGCCGTCCTTCGCGCTGCGGTAGAAGCCGACCGCGCTGACCGCCTCCGCTTCCATTGCGGCAATCGTCAACAGCGCGAAGTTGATCCGCTGCGGTGCCCAGAACTCGTTGTAAAACGGCGTCCTATCGAACTCCGCTCGCGGCATGCCGAGATTCTCGGAATCGTAGACTTCGCCGAGCGGCAACGCGAGGCCCCGCTCGCGCACCAGATTCGATGCTGCCCAGCGGTCGACATACGACTTGAGCCACTCCGGCTCGCTGCGCGGCGCTACCACAAAGGGCGGCGAACTGCCTCGGGGGTCGACGATCGTGAGGCTGCACGCCCGCGCCGCCAAGGCATCGGCGATCGCGGTCATCGCCGGCGACCACTCCATAGGATCGACCGCGGCCCGGTACACCAGATCGATCAGCTTCAACAGATCCATCGCGTATGAACCGATCAAATCTCGCCATTTTCGGCGTCGCCACGTCAACGGTGTCGCGGCGTATTGTCACCGACGACCTTCCTTCGCGTTTGTTCGTAATTGCTACCGCGCTGAAACTGTCGCAGCAGGCTGACACGCCGGCTTGTGCCATCGCAGACGGCGGCGGCGGCACCTGTGCCTCCCGCTCCCCTTGGTTGCCGCTGTCACCTGCAGCACCGGCACAATCCCACGCGCGTTTCCTTGAATCTTTTATGACAAATTATAAGAAATATTAAGCATATTTTCATAAGTTTTAACTGAACCGACGCAACGATGTGGAGCAACGCGGTAGGTTACGTTAACAATTGTAAATTTGTTAATTAACACGCTGATGCACCGCGATTTTGACATAACAAGACGTATCTTCCAAAGCTAGTTTGGCGATCCAATCGGGTAGCTGTCAAGTCAAAATCTGCTAAAATCTTGTCTTCTTTGACACTCCGCCGCTGGCGACTGGTTCGCGCCAACCAAGGGTATTTGTTCGCGATGTCCAGTCGAATGTTGCATTCCGGTGACACTCGCCGCTGCGCCTCGACAAGGCTCACCGGGTTCAGGGTGCGGTGGAAGCCGACACGAGGGTGCTGCGCCTCGCCGGGCTCGGGGCCCGCCGCCAAACGCGATTGCAACAACGGAGAGGCTCATCCTAGCGCTTTCGCCCTAAGCGCCGCGCCGCGCCGCTATTCGCCGGCCCAGTCAGAATGCCCGGCACCAACAGTTGCAGCGGGTCGAGAGCCCGCTTCAGCATGCTGAACCTCGGATGGCAGATCGGGCCGAATTGCTCCCGATAGTCGAACTCCTCGAACACCAGCTCGGCCTGCGCGTAACGCCGGTAGTCGGGATGGGCGCGCAGCCAATCCGCGACGGCGGCGTCCAGCCGGCGCAGCCGCCCGGGGTCGAAGTCGCCCACCGGGATTTCGCCCCAGATACCGACCGCCGCCAGGCTTTCCTGCCGCGGATGAAGCAGCGGCGGGTTGAACGTGCGGAACGGCAGGTCGTACGCATAGGGCGGGCGGGCCCGCCATGCGGGTGCGTGCCGCCGGCCAATCTCGACGAGTTCCCTGACGGCCTGCGGCCACATCGCTTTGGGCACGAACACCGTGTACCACACGTTCTTTTCCCAATCGTGCCGGCTCGCCGTGATTTGGCCGCATCGGCCGCTCGGGTACGCGGGCTGCCGTCCCGGTAGGGGAACGATACGCAGGGTCGCCTCGCAGATGATCCCCAACTGGCCCATCGAGCCGAACAGCCAGGGAAACAGCTCGTCACCGGGCCGCGAAGTGATGCGTCGGCCGTCGCCCGACACCAGGGTAAGCGTCGCTACCGTCTCCCAGAAGCCGCCGTGCCTGAAGCTGGTCGCGCCGAACCCGCCGGCAGCCAGGTAGCCGCCGACACTCGGCGCGGCGGCCTCGCCGTCGTTGTACACCAATAAATCGTAGCCGAAATAGCCGAGCAGCGCGTGCACATCCCATACCGCGGCGCCGGCGCCCACGGTGAGGGTGCCTTCCGCGTCGAAGCGGTAGTGATCGAGACCGGTCATCCGCAACAGCAACTCGTCGGCGCGTGGCACAGCAGTGCCGTTCATCGAGTGAGCGTTGCCGCGAACCCGGATCGGTATGTGCCGAGCATTGGCTTCTTGCACTGCGGCCTGCAGTTCCGCCGCAGTTGCCGGTGCGTATTCGTAGTATCCGCTGCGGCTGCGGTAGTAGCCGCCGTAATCCGACAACGACTGCTGGGTTGATGCGAATCTCACCATGTGCTGGGCGGTCAAACCAGTTGGCGGCGCTGATGGTTGAACCCCAACAACTCCCCGCGCACGCGTTCGACAACCGGCTGCCAATCGCCCGGCCGTCGCTGGCGGAACAGACGCATCGTCGGATACCAGGGGCTGTCCTCGCGGTCGAGCATCCAGCGCCAATCCGGTGCGTACGGTAGCAGCACCCAGACCGGCTTGCCCATCGCCCCCGCCAAATGCGCGACCGCGGTGTCGACGCTGATCACCAGATCGAGTTGTGCGATCAGCGCCGCCGTATCGGCAAAGTCGCGCAGCTCTTCGCCAAAATATTGGATATTGGTGAACATCGCGAAGTCCGGAAGGTCGCTCGAGCGCATTTCCCGTTGCAGACAATAGAGCGGGAGGCCGAGCGCGGCGATTCTCGCCAGCTCGGCCAGCGGAATGGAGCGTTGGCGATCGCTCTTGTGGTTCGGATTGCCACACCAGGCGACGCCGACACGCAGACCGCGCCGCTCGCCGAGCCTTTGCTGCCACAGGCGCAGGTAGGCCGGCGGCGGCGCGAGATAGGGCACCGTCGCCGGGATTGCCCCCAGCTGATCGTTGCCAAGCGCCAACGGCAGGCTTAACAGCGAACAGCGGAAATCGGCGGCGAGCGCCCGGTCGCCGGGGCCGGCGACCTGGCTGACGCCCGGCAGGCTCAGCAGCAGCGGCGCGAGAAGCGGCTGCACCGCCAGCACGATTGCGGCGCCTTTGGCGGCGACAAGCGGGACATAACGACAGAACTGGATCGTGTCGCCGTGACCCTGTTCTGCATGCAGCACGATCGTGCGGCCGGCGATGTCGCCCTCTCCGAGCCAATGCGGCAGGCGCAGGCGCGGCGCATCCTTCTCGAACCCCGGCAACTGCGAGCGCCACTCGTACTCCTCCCAGCCGCGCGCGAAATCGCCTACGCTCAGCCGGCACAGCGCACGATTGAAACGCGATTGCGCGCGCTCCGAATCGCCGGCAATCGCCTGATCGTAATAGACCAGCGCCTCGTCAAGCCGGCCGAGGTCGCGCAGCGCGTTGCCGCGGTTATTAAGCGCGGGAATACTGCCCGGATCGAGGGCAAGCGAACGGTCGGCGGCAGCGATCGCCTCGTCGAGGCGTCCCAGATTGCGCAGCACCGTGCTGCGGTTCGACCAGGAGCCGGGATCATCAGGGCGGATTGCCGTCGCCCGCTCGTAGCTCTCGAGCGCTTCGTTCAGTTCGCCGAGTTCGACGAGGGCGAGCCCGCGACCATTCCAAGCGGAAATGTAATCCGGGCGCAGCGCGATCGCCCGGTCGAACGCCTCGACCGCCTCGGCGTATTGTTCGATCGCGTGGAGCGTATTGGCGCGGAAACAATGCGCCTCGGCAAGGCTCAAGCGATTGAGGCCATGGAGCGCATCGGTCCGGCCCGCCTGTGCCTCGTCGGCCTCGGGGCACGCCGCCAACGCGCGGTCGTAGCAATCGAGCGCCTCGTCGTAGCGTTCGAGGCGCGACAGCACATTGCCCTTGCCGATCAGAGCCTGCGGCATGGCGGGGTCGAGCGCGAGGGCCCGGTCGTAGGCCGCGAGAGCCGTGTCCGGCCGGCCCAACCCTGCCAACGCCTGGCTGTGGCCATGCAGCGCGGCGACGAGCGTCGGCTGGATCGCCAACGCCCGGTCGTAGCTGTCGAGGGCATCCTCGTGCCGGCCGATCGCCAAAAGAACCTGAGCGTTGCCAATAAGCGCATCGACGTAATCGGGGCGCAGCGATGTCGCCCGCGCAAAGGCGGCCAGGGCCATGGCATGCTGTCCGAGCTGCGCAAGGGTCGCGCCGCGGGCAGCATGGATTTCGGCATCCTCAGGACGCAGCAGGCTCGCCTGGTTGTGGTAATCGAGCGCCTCGCGATGGCGACCCAGTGCGGCGAGCAGGGTCCCGCAACGGTTGCGGATCCGGGCGTCATGCGGTTTGAGCGCCAGAAAGCGGGTGTAGTTCGCCAGCGCCTCCTGCGGTCGGCCGAGCGCGCGAAGGGCGTCACCTCGGTTGGCCAATGCGGCGGCAAGACCCGGCCGCAGCGCCGATGCCCGGTCGAGGCTGGCCAACGCCTCGACGCTCCGGCCCGTCGCGACCAGCAGCGCGCCGCGAGCGTTCCAGGCCTCCGCATCCGCCGGATCGAGCGCAATAGCACGGTCACAGCACGCGAGCGCTTCGTCGCGCCGCCCCAGTCCGGCGAGAACCCGCGCCCGGTCGGAATGCAGCGCGGCCGAACCGGGCGCATGAGCTACCGCCTCAGCCAGCAGCTCCGCGGCCTCCGCCAGCCGTCCCTGACGGGCGACAATGACACCGAGCAAACGCCACAGATCGACCCCCGCCGCTTCCGATTGGAGCATTTGGCGGCACAGCAGCTCGGCGTGAGCGAGATCGCCGGCCTGCAGGCTGACTAGGCATTGCCGGAAAGTCGCCGAGCGCGGGGCTTGCGCGCGCGGCACGTCGATCAAAGTGAATTGCCGCTCCAGCGCCATCGCCGCCGATCACAGTCCTTAGAACACGCCATAATAGCCGCTTTTCAGCACAAGCAGCTTGTCGCCATCCATCCGGTAGTCGAACCCGACATCGAACAGCAGATGATCGAGCTGGTTGCGGTGCTCGCGCACGAACCCGATGATCGACGGCGGATAGGCAAGGCGCTGCAGGAACCACAGCAGCTGATCGACCGTGACCCCGGAGAAATAGATACAGTCGTGCGTTTGCTTGTTCGCGACGCAAATCGTCCGGCAATCGCGCAGTTCGGGGACCAGCACGTCCTCCACCGCGCGGCGCGTGTCGTCGAAGTAAGCCGAGCTGCAGATCTTGCCCGCTACCGCGTCCCGCTGACTGCGGGCGTCAAAGAAGAAGTAGAAATTCTCCAGCGTCGTGCCGCCGGCGCGAACGGCGAAGGCGATCCCCGACGACACCGTGCTGCCCGGGTTCCCGATATACATGTGAACGACATCCAGCGGGCGCCCGCCCCTCGCCAATTCATCGTCCAGATCGAGCGAGAACATGAAATAGGGCAGGCTCTCCGTGATTGGCACGTCGCAGCGAACAAGCGGCCGGATCGCCGCAAGCACGCGCGAAATTGAGACCTCTCGCCGGCGGCGCGCGTAGTCATAGAAATAGAACTCCCAGGCCAGCCGGCCCTCGCGCAGCTTGATGCCGAACACGGTGCGGAACGGACCGATGCCATCGCGGATCGCTTCGACCACGTCGACAGCGCGCGGGTCGATGCCGGCGCAGTCAAACGAATGAAACAACAGATTGATCGAGCGGAATTTGTCCTCGGCGGGCGCTGCCGGATGATACTCCCAAAGGCAATAATTCAGCGCCGGATCGTGCGCGGTCGCATATTCCAGACGGCCGGTTATGCTCATCTCGACGGTACCGCTTGCCGGTGTGGCCCTGTTTCCGCCACTCTAGCGGAACTTGCTGTGGAAATGCGGCAGCCCGACCGCGCCGTAATAGATAGTGAAGAAATCCTCGCCGTTGCGATGCACGCCCCCACCCAAAATCCCCAGCGATTCCCCCTTGATCTGGTCGTATAGCGCCTGCAACTGGCCCGGGCGCAGGGCGAAATGTTCGCGCATTCGATAGAGCAGCGCCTGCATGTCCTTGACTTGCAGCTTGGCCCTATAAAGATTCAAGTCGAACGAGCGTCGGACGTTCTCCGCCTCCTCGACTTCAAGGTATTGCAGCCGGTTGGCGTCAACCAGGTTCTTGGTCAGCGCCAGGGCAGCGCATGCGATCTCGAATGAGGCCCGCTGTTTGTCCTGATAGATACGCGCCAGTCGCTCCACAATTTCTGCCGCGGAAAGAGCGGGGTACCACCAGTATCGGCCGGTAACCGCTTCCGCCTTCGCGAGGTCCCATTTAAAGGCGAGGCCGAGCAGGACCGGCTCGCCGCGAGCGCGCTCTGCCTCGTCCGCTGGAACCTCTCGTTCCAGGTACAGCTTGCCGATGCTGCCGCGCTCGTCCGCCTCGAACCCGAAATGAACGCATTTGGCCATTGCAAAATTGGCGGCGGCGGCCTCGCGCGCCGCGGGCGGCATCAGCAAGCCGTCGCAAATCTCCAATGTGCGCGCGACAGGATCGCCCGGGATGTCCTGGGCATCGACCGTCAGCAGGAACCGGTTCGTCTGGATCGCGCGCTCGCGAAGCCGAAACGAGCGCTCGTATTGATGGGGAACCCCGAGCGCACCGACCATGCGCATCAACTGCTCTGCGCGGTCGCTGCGCTCGTCGGGCGACGGAGCAGCGGCAGCTTGGCTGGGAGGCGCTCCGGCCGCCGCCGTTCGCAACGCCTGCGCATCTTGCGCGCGTGGGCCGCCAGCAAGCCCAACCACGCCGTAATAGACATTGAAGAAATCCTCGCCGTTGCGGTGCACCCCGCCGGCCAAATGCCCGAGCGCCTTCGTCTTGATCTGGTCGTACAGCGCTTGCAACTGCCCCGGGCGCACTCCGAAATGATCGCGCATTCGAAACAGCAGCGCCTGCATGTCCTTGACTTGCAGCTTGGCGTCATAGAGGTTCAGGTCAAACGAGCGCCGCGGGTTTTCCGCTTCCTCGACTTCGAGATATTGCAGTTGTTCAGTGGCGACCCGATCTCGCGTCAGCGCGAGGACGGCGCGCGCGATTTCGAGTGAGGCTTGCGGACCGTCGCGGTAGACATGCGCCAACCGTTCCTCGATTTCCGCCGCGCAAAGTGCGGGGTGCCACAATA
>Ga0209579_10000582_pt1 | contig 35156 bp, 37 predicted proteins | sample Coa_R1_2_FD_187152 | JGI IMG/M metagenome (GOLD analysis project Ga0209579, IMG submission 187152) | Surface soil microbial communities from Centralia Pennsylvania, which are recovering from an underground coalmine fire - Coalmine... | ecosystem: Environmental > Terrestrial > Soil >...
ATGGCCTTGCTCAACCTGATCTACCGCGAGCAGCTCTTTCCGCGCCGCGCCTATCAGCACGCCTTCGAGGCGCTGCTGGCGGGTGACAGCGAGAAGCGGGCGTGCCGCACCATGGTCGGGCTGTTGGCGCTGGCCCATGATCGCGCCTGCGAGGCAGAACTCGCCGCACTCATCGAGGCCGACCTCGATGCCGGCAGGCTGCCCGATCTTGATGCGCTGGGCCGACGCTTTCCCCCTGATGCCGCCGCCATTCCCGACATCACCGTCGAGCTGGTGCCGCTTCATCTTTACGACGAGCTTGGCACTGTCCACCTGGTCGGTGCGGCATGAAGGCGACCGATCCCATCGACGCCGCTCGTGTCGCGCTGCTCCTGGCGGAGCTGCGGCTTCCCGCCGTCAAGCTGGTCTGGGCCGATCTCGCCGCCCAGGCCGACAAGGAAGGATGGCCGGCGGCGCGTTTCCTTGCCGCGCTTGCCGAGCATGAGATCGCCGAGCGCGCGCGGCGGCGCATCGAACGCCATCTCGCCGAAGCCAGACTGCCGCCCGGCAAGACCATCGACACTTTCGACTTCGAAGCGGTCCCCGTGGTCAGCAAGGCTCGGGTCATGGCGCTCGCCGCCGGCGACGCCTGGTTGGGCATGGGAGCCAATTTGATTCTGTTCGGGCCGCCCGGCACCGGCAAGAGTCACTTGGCCTCAGCTCTCGGTTTCACCCTCGTCGAAGGAGGCTGGCGCGTCCTGTTCACCCGAACCACCGATCTCGTCCAGCGGCTGCAAATCGCCCGCCGCGAGCTCGCCCTCGAAGCCGCCATCGCCAAGCTCGACAAATACCACCTGCTGATCCTCGACGATCTCGCCTATGTCACCAAGGATCAGGCCGAAACCAGCGTCTTGTTCGAGCTCATCGGTGCCCGATACGAGCGGCGATCCCTGCTGGTCACAGCCAACCAGCCGTTCGGCGAATGGGGAAAGATCTTTCCCGACCAGGCGATGACGCTGGCCGTCGTCGATCGCCTGGTCCACCACGCCACCATCTTCGAGATGAACGTCGAGAGCTACCGCCGCCGCACCGCCCTCGAACGTAAACGCGGCTTCACCTGACCGCCGGCCCAGCGACAATCAAGACCGGCACCCGATTGTCGCGCCGCGACAATCAATACGCCGCGCGCATTGCCTCGCCTGAAATGCTCCTGGATGCTGAGCCATTGCCTCATCTGATTTGCTCCCGTCCGGTGTTCATCGGCGGGGTCTGGGATGAGGCGGGTCAGCATGGCGACACGTGACGAGTTGGTGGCAGCGATAGCAGATCGGTATTCGCGAGCTGACAGGACAGAGCGGGGCCGCATCCTCGACGAGTTCACGGCGGTCACCGGCTTTCACCGCAAACACGCGATGCGCCTGCTCCGCGATGGGCAACCAAACCGGCGTTCGGGGCCACGACCTGGGCGGCGGATCTACGACGAGGCGACGCGGGAAGCGCTGGTCGTGATTTGGGAGGCATCGGACCGGATTTGCGGCAAGCGGCTGCGGCCGCTGGTGCCCGTTATGGTCGAGGCAATGGAACGGCATGACCATCTCCGTCTCGCACCGGAGGTGCGCATCAGCCTGCTGGCGATGAGCGCGGCGACGATCGATCGGGCCTTGCGAGCAGTCCGGCAGCAGTCGGGGCGGTCGACCCGTAAGGCGCTGCCTTCGGCGGCGATCAGGCGCGCTGTGCCGGTGCGCACCTTCGACGGCTGGGACGATCCGTCGCCCGGCTTCGTCGAGGCCGATCTGGTCTCGCATAGCGGGCCGGTGGCCAAGGGTAGCTTTGTGCAAACCCTGGTGCTGACGGACATCGCAACAGGGTGGACCGAGTGCGCGCCGCTGCTGGTGCGCGAGCAGCGACTGCTGACCGAGGTGCTCGGCGAAATGCGCAAGCTGTTGCCGTTCGCGCTGTTGGGCTTCGACACGGACAACGACAGCGTATTCATGAACGAGACGGTGCGGGATTACTGCCTTGCCGCCGGCGTCGAGTTCACGCGCTGCCGGCCTTATCGCAAGAACGATCAGGCCTGGGTCGAGCAGAAGAACGGGTCGGTGGTCCGGCGGGCCGTCGGCTACCGGCGCTTCGAGGGCTTGCAAGCCGCGACGTTGTTGGCTCGACTGTACGCCGCGTTGCGGCTGTTCGTGAATTTCTTCCAGCCCTCGTTCAAGCTCGCGGCCAAGGCGCGCGATGGGGCGAAAGTGATGAAGCGTTATCACCCGCCGGCCACGCCCTGTGAGCGGCTGATGGCGGATGCCCGAACAAGCGAGGAAATTCGACAGCGCTTGGCAACACAGCGCGCGGGGTTGGACCCGGTTCGTCTGCTGCGGGAAATCCGGATCGTGCAACACGAGCTCATCCGGCTGGCCGACACCCCTGTCCTCGGCGAGACGATGGCGCCGACCGCACCGACGCTGGCACAATTCCTTTCCGGGCTGCGCACGGCTTGGCAGGAGGGCGAGGTCCGGCCAACCAGCATGCCAAAGCCGAAGGCAAAGCGCGGGCGGCGCCGGCCCGACCCATTCGCCGCGGTCACGGTCGTGCTGCGCGCATGGTTCGAGGCGGAACCATGGCGTACATCGCGCGAATTGCTCGAGCGGCTGCAGGCCGAACATCCCGGCATGTATCCGGATGGACTGCTGCGAACGTGCCAGCGCCGCCTCAAGGAATGGCGGCGAGAGGCTGCCCTGCAGTTGGTATTCGGGAGCGCGCCAGCCAACGTCACAGCGTCGGTCGGCGACACCGATTATCCTGTGGATTTGCCGCTGCGCTTGGACGACGCCGTTGCGTCGCCCACAACTCCACAGGATCTACAACAGCAACAGCTTTAGGTCAGAAAGAAGGGGTTGGCACTTCCGTACCAAGAGCATGAGGCAACGGGAGCATTTCGATGAGGCAACAGCCGCTCCTCGGGCAACATCCTCCGGTGAGGCAATACGCCTTCCCATCCTGATTGTCGCGCTACACCTTGCCGTCGCGCTGTCCGTCCCAGACGTATGCGCTTCACTGGAGTTTGATCCGTCCCAACCCAGTTGGTCGACCCAGACAAAATACGAAGCTTGGTTTAACTCGAATCTCTTAAAGACTTTCAAAAATCTGACGGCGAGCGATTGCTACCGCCTTCGCGGCGGGGTCTTTCATCAGGGGCACTTTCGTCATCCAAAGGCCGAATATGACCGAATAATATTTATGTTGCCGAATTCCTCGTTCGCTGCACACGATGTGATCGTAACAATCGCCCCTGACGTGATGATAGGCGGTTTAACGAGAGGGGAAATAACGGGTCGCGACAAGAACGGCACCATTCTCTACTTGGACATCGTAAAATTCTGTCGACAAATTGTTGAAGCCGCACAGTTATGGGCAATCACGAAAAAAGATGACGCAAACGTCCGGGCCAATTTGGAGAATCTGGTCAGATCACGCCCCGAAGGACTTCCGCCGTTCATTGTAGGGGTTCCTTTAATCGCATAAGGCGTCCGAGCCCGAGCTGATCGCGATACACCGGATTATCACGTGGAGAATGCCCATCCTTGGTGGGACCAGCACCTCCAGGCTGCGGGAGCGCCGCGCGTAGGGCGGCAGGATCGCGGGCGTGAAGCGGATGCGCCCGGCATCATCCGCAGCGCCACAGTCCCGCACGCGAGGCTGGCGCACGCCAACCGGGCCGATGCCGGTCATGACCTCACGTTCAGGCAGGTGCCCGTGGCGGACCACGCGGCCCAAATCAGCGCGCTTCGGCGGCTCACTGCCGGCAACTGACGGCTTTGCTGCCTCTATATCGGTGGCGGCCACGATTTGCGATTGCCCAAGCCCGCCGAAGGGACGACCCTATCCCCGTGAAACCGCCAGGGCCAGGGCGAATCTCGATCAAAGGCCGAGCGACATCCGAAACATGGAGCTCAATTTGATAATCAACCGCTACATCGTGGCAATTCTATGCATCATCACCAGCATCGTCGTCTACGAGCCGGATGCAAGGGCACAGCAAGGTGCAAACAATCCCTGGCGAATGGCATATGCGGCGCAACGTGCTCAGAATTATGCTGAGGCGATGCGATGGTTTCAGCAGATATATCTGCAAGGTGCTGGCAGCGTTGGTCCTTACGACGCACTCGGAGATCGAGCCATGGCCGCTGAGCAGATCGGTGATCTTTACGCTGATGGTCTAGGGGTTCCGCGTGATTACAGCATGGCGGCGCAATGGTATCAGCGATCTACGGCTGTTGGTCAAACCCTGCCGGGAAACGGATCACGGGCGCGGTTAGGGATACTCTACGCCTGGGGACTCGGAGTGCCGCAGAACCGCGCGATTGCGCGGCAACTCTTTGCACAGATTAGTGGCAACGCGGGTCAATCGTATATTGACCTGCTCGACAACAATCTGTTGCCGCGAAGTTTCGCGGAAGTGAGAGATGCGATGGGCCGGCTGGCAGCCTTGAAAAGACAGCAACAGGCGCGACGGGACGCGCAAGAAGCTGCCCGGGAAGCTGCGGCGGAGCGAGAGGCTCGGTTGCACCCGAGCACGCCACTGGCTCGTAGCACATCGCAGGGCAGCACATCACAGGGGTGCAGTCTCACGGACGCGTTTGTCACTGGACCATGGATGTTCAGTCACGGCGGGGGAATGATTACAGGCATGTGGGCGGGAAACGGTTGTCACTGAAGTGTCCCACGAACGGAGGAAAAACTTACCGGTAAAAGCTGAGCTCATATGCGGCCGGATCGGCAGCGCTGGCTCCTAGCGGCTTTACAATGCCGCTCCGCAACTCGTCGTCGGCACTTCAGCTTCAAGCGTGAGCAGCTCGACCGGCACCGGGGTCAGCTCATCGGGGAATTTTTTCGGTTCATATTCGCCGAGCCAGATGGTGAACTGCGGCGCGATCGGATGGCAGAGCCGGCGTAGTGCCAACACCGTTTCCGATTCCTCTAATCCGTTGATGTAGGCGCGAGCTATTAAAAGTTAAGTGTCGAAGATCCAGCAGAGACTGCCACCACGGCTGCAGTAATATGTGTCAGAGCTGGCAAGCTTACCAAAGAATTTGGGGCAGTCCCATCCGAAATGCGATGATTGGTGCGAGCCGGAAAGGTGTCGCCGGGGCAGCGGCGAATGCTGAGGTTTGTTTCTCGCTCTCGCGTGCCGCCGCTGCGTGGACAGACGGTGATGGTCAAATCAGCGGACGATGATCGCTGGTACCGAGCGATCGTCACCGCGTATCCAGCTACGCGACGAAGAACAGGTTGCCGCTGGCTCCGGCGCTGAGGCTTGCGTGGTCGCTGAGGGTGGCTATAAAGCCGGTCGCTGCCAAGGGGCCGCTGCCGTCGGCGTCGTAGCGCAGGTTGCCGGTCGTCGTGTTGTAGGCGAAGCGCTGGCTAGGCAAGGTGAAGGTGCCGGTCGAGTTCGCGACAAAGACGCTGCTGTCGAGATGCTGCAAGGTGGCGGTGCCGAGCCCCTCGTCGGCGCCCAGGTTGAATCCGGAATCCCGCAGTACGATCGCGTTGCCGGCGCTCGCTGCGAAATCGGTGATCGTGTTAAGGCCGACATGCGAAAACACGAACTGGTTGTTGCCGCCGCCGCCGGTCATCGTGGACGCCGCCCCGACATCGACAATGTCGTCGCCGGCGCCGCCGATGAAGACGAGTTTGCTGGCGCCGGTGACCGCCGATGCATCGACGGTGTTGCCGGCACTGCCGCCCATCACCTGGATTACGCCGCCCGTCACGTTGACGAAATTGGCGTTGGCCAGGGCCAGCGTGTTAGCGCCAGTGCTGGCCAGCTGATAAGTCTCGACCGCTCTGACCCCGTTCGCCGCGATATTGCCGCTACTCGTCAGCATCAGTGTGTCGCTGCCCGCGCCGCCGGCCACGACGTCCCCCGCCACGAGGCTAGTCGCGGAGAACACGAAGGTATCGTTGCCGGCGCCGCCGTTCAGCGCGACGAGGTCGGTCGCCGACAGCCCGCTCGCATCGATGCTATTACCGGCGCTGCCGCCGCTGACCGTGATCTTGCCGCCGGCTACGCCGGCGAAATTGCCGTCGGCTAGGATCAACGTATTGGCGACGGTGCTCGCCAGCGCATAGGTCTCGACCCCGCTGACGCCGCTGGCGACGACCGTGCCGGAGGTCGTCATCACCAGTTGGTCGTTGCCGAGCCCGCCCACGACCGTATCGACTGCGGTCAGGTTTGCGGCCGAGAATTTGAAGATGTCGTTGCCCGCCCCGCCGGTGAAGTGATCGGCGCCGGCGCCGCCGATCGCGACAAGCTGGTCGGGTGCGCTCACCATCGATGCATCCACGGTGTTGCCGAGGCTGCCGCCGATAACTTGAATCGAGAGGCCGTTAACGTTGACGAAATTGGCGCTGGTCAGGGTGAGGGTATTGGGCCCGGCGCTCGCCAGTTGGTAGATCTCGACCGCCCTGACGCCAGCAGCCGCGATCGTGCCGCTTGTCGTCATTACCAACTGGTCCGCCCCGGCGCCGCCGGCCACAACGTCCCCCACAGTCAAGCTGGTCGCAGAGAACACAAACACATCGACGCCGTTGCCGCCGTTGAGCACCACGAGGTTCGTCGCGGGCACGCCGCCGGCCCTGATCGTATTACCCTCGCTGCCGCCGTTAACCGTGATCTTGCTGCTCGTAACGCCGGTGAAGTTAGCTGCCAGAAGGGTTACCGTGTTGGCCCCGGTGCTTGAAAGCTGATAGGTCTCGATCCCGTGAACCCCACCGATCGCGAGATTACCGCTCGACGTCAGCATGAGCAGGTCGCTGCCAGCGCCGCCCGCCACGCTGTCGCTTGCCGTCAGCCCGGGCGCCGAGAAGATGAAGGTGTCGGCGCCGGTGCCGCCGTTCAACACGACCAGGTCGGCGGCCGAAAGCGCGCTCGCGTCGATCCTGTTACCGAGATTGCCGCCGATCACCGTGATCTTGCTGCCGGTCACCCCGGTGAAGTTGCCGGCTATCAGGGTCAGGATGTTGGCCCCGGTGCTCGCCAATGCGTAGGTCTCGACCTCCGTAACCTCGCTCGCGATGACCGCGCCGGACGTCGTCATCATAAGCTGGTCGTTGCCGAGCCCGCCCACCACCATGTCCGTTGCCGCCAGGTTGGCTGCCGAGAACTTGAAAATGTCGTTGCCCGCGCCGCCGGTGAAATTATCGGTGCCGGCGCCACCGACCACGATGACCGTGCCGGCCAGCGCCGCGGCGTTGACCGTGTTGCCGGCGTTGCCGCCAACCACCGTGATGGCGCCCGTCAAATCGGTGAAATCGGCGTTGGTCAGGGTCAGGCTGTTGGCGCCGCCGTTGGCTAGACGCACAATCGAGAAGCCGACGTATTTTGGACTGAGATCAACCGTGCCAGTTTTCAAAAAATCGATCTCGTTCGTGCCGTTGCCACCGTTGACCACCCCATTAAAAACAGCGCCTGGATCGACGATCAGCCTATCGTTCCCGCCTGCGAATGATACCGCTATGCCGCCGGTTCCCGTGATCGTTCCGCTATTAGTTACAGTAGCGTTGGAATTGCCGGTAATATATATGCCGATGTTACCGCTGATGGTGCCAACATTCGTGACAATGCCGCCATCTTGCAAATAGATGCCGTCGCCCAGTTTTACTTCTGTAGCTGCGATCTTGCCAAAGTTCGTGATTGTTCCGATGCCGTCGAACACTACTATCCCGTGGGCGTACCCCAAAACTGATGCAGCCGTCGAGCTGCTTGCTCCATTAATCACCGTACCGCCTGCGAGGTGGATCCCGCCAAACACCGAGCCAGTCACCGAACCCACGGCTTGGACAGTGCCATAATTGGTCACCGTGCCGCCTGACTCTAAAGATATGCCATAGGCGCCACCGCTGATTAGTTCCGAGGTCGAGCCGACTGCACCGTTGATCACGCGGCTAATCGGGTACCCGCCGCCACCACCCAAGGCCACACCAAAAGACGCAGTACCCGTACCTACAATGGTGCTAAAGTTAGTGACTATGCCATTATCGCCGGATACCGCACTATACCCCGAAATTAGCGCAGCACCCTCGTTCGTTAAATTTTCAGTGCTAAATAAGACGCCGGTGTCGCCGGAACCTTTGCCGGTGGCCTTAATCGTACCAAAGTTAGTCACAGACCCGGTACCTAGGTCCTCGACTCCCGCGGCATATCCGGCAATTAGCGCGGACGTCGAGCCGCTTGCCCCATTGACGACATTGCCAGCCGCAAGCAGGATGCCCCTATCCACAATGGATGATCCGGTCGCCTTAATTGTGCCGAAGTTTGTCACAGCACCGGTGCCAACAACGTATACGCCATCGAGGGCGGCCGTAATCACGGCTCCCGTAGCGGTGCTTGCTCCATTGGTGATCGTCCCACTATTAGTAAGATGGATTCCCTCCCCGTCAACGGATCTTATCGTACCGAAGTTGGTTACCGTCCCAGTGCCGGCAACGTATATGCCGTAACTGTCGCCGGCGATCAAAGCAGCGGTCGAGGTGCTAGCCCCGTTGGTGATGGTGCCACCGTCATCGAGACGGATCCCCGCACTTCTGGCAGTACTTGTATCCTCGATCGTACCAAAATTCTCGACGGTCCACGGCGCGATGCCTGTGCCGTAAAGCGCCGCAGAGTCGGCCGCGGAATCGAAGATCTTCCCTGTTGTTGTGATTGTTACGGGTTTCTGCGTTGCCGGATCGCTGAGAACAATGCCGGTCGAATAGGTGCCGCTGTAGGTGATCCCCATGTGTCTCCCCTCCGCCGCTACGTGCAGCCTGCCGCCACCGAATAAGCTCAGGAGCGGCCATTGCATCGATCGGCTTCTGATCGGTTTTCAGCGCTCCGCATGGTTTTCGGAGGGAGCCAGGCCGACCGCTGCGCCGCAAATTTTATCGGCAACCGGCGATGTAATCGTCAGGGGTTGTACTTTAGGTTGTAGGCCGCCCTGTTGTCTCCCCCTGCCACTTCGTATCCATCGTAAATTTAGGAGTGAGAAGAATAAAGCATTTTATTGATTAATTTGCCACCAACTGGCCCGCCCGCGCCGGCTTCGGCCGGTGCGGGCGGGCGAACAGCACAACGGCTCGCACCGCCAATCGGTGCGAGCCGTTGCCGCTTCCCGCCAGCCGATCTGCGTTGATCCCGGCGCGACGCTGGCCCCGGCTGTGGAGCCGGGGCCAGTCTACCGCCACGGTCAGGCCATCCGCAAAATCGCGGGAAGCCAGCCGGTGTCCTTGAGCGCCTTCTCGGCTTCCTTGGCGAGTTCGTCCTTCTTGAGCCGGGCGAGGTTGTCCGCCGCCTCCTTCGTGCTGCCCTCGGCCACGGCGTCGAGCGCCGGCTGCTTCGACACCCGCGCGAAATACCCCTGTGCCGTCGGCTGCCAGTATTCCGCCATGTCGAGCTTGAGGGCGGCGGCAAGCTGGTCGGCATGGTCCCGGCGGCAGCCGGAAAGCAGGCTCGCCGCCGGCAGGCGGGGAAACCGCGCGTGAGGGAGCGTTACCGAATGGCCGCGCCGACGGCATCGGCGGCGCGGGGAGCCTCGTCCAAAAGAGAAAAAGCCGGGGCGAGTAGCGCCCGGTCCCCGGCAGGGGGACACGCCAACACTATTAAACAATAAAATACTGTGTTATACTTTCGGACAACCGGAGCACCACCATGCGAGGTTGGCTGGATTCATTCAGAAGAGGCTGGAACGCCCCGCCGATGGCGTATCAGGGCCGTCCTGCCGGACGCGGGCCAGGCCCGTCGACGCCGGTCGAAGACGATTTCCACCAGGCAAAAGAACTGGTCGACGGCTTCACCCGGCATTTACCGGTGCCGAGCTTCCGCGAAGAGCTGCGCCAGTTGATCGACAAATACGACAGGCGCCCGGGCGCCGGCTGAGCGTTCTATCAAGCTTTCGGTTCGCCGCGCAGCATCCGGGCCCGCAGGCGCCGGTTGTGACGCCGGATCGCGCGGCGGCGGATCGCCTTCGCGGTCATGCGCGCCGGCCGGCGACGACGACGCAGCGGCGACACCGGTGCTGTGTCGGGGCCAGGCAAGGACCGCGCCAGCGCCCACCCGTGCTCGATGGCGTCCATCAGGTCATCGGTGACGTAGGCGGTCGTCGGGGCGCCGTCAGCGAAGTTGACGCAATACTCGCCCGCCCGCGCCGCGAGCCGGATACCGCGTGCGGCAAGGTCGGCGACGCTATCGGCGAACAGAGCGGGGTGCCGGTCCTCTGGCATGTAATCGGCTTGCGCCTGCAACGCGTTACCGTCAAGCGCCCAGTTTGACCGTATTGAAACCGTTGGTTGTGCGCTGTATGAGCGGTCGGGAGAGAAATGGATTTGTGGAGGGCTCGCTTACCATGAAAGCGCCGCGGCGTGCGCCAGCGACGGCCGTCACCCTCGACGATGTCGACATCCGTTTGCTGCTGGTGTTGCAGTCGGGGCAGCGGCTGAGCAACGCGGATCTCCAGCGCGCCATCAGACTCAGCGACAACCCGGTGCGCCAGCGGCTGGCAAAGCTTCAGAACGCCGGTATCATCACGGGTCATCACGCGGTCATCGACATCGAACTGGTCAACAAATGCCTGAGTGGCCTCGTGTCGGTTACGGTTGTGTTCTCGGAAATCTCGATCCGCGACCGTAGCACGCGGCCGGACTTCGAAGAGGCGATCCGCAACATTGACGAAGTGGTGGGCTGCTGGGTGCTGAGCGGCACCCAATTCGACTATCTGGCGCAGTTCGTCTGCGCCGACATGCCAACCTATTGGGCGCTGACCGACGAGCTCGAACGAGAATTCGATCTGACGATCGTGACACGGCCGGCCCGCAACGCGCCGCCCAAGGAGCCGTTCGGCGGTTACCCGCTGCGTATCCTGACAAGCCGCCAGCAGGCGGCAAGCCCTGGACTCCGCCGCCGGACGGGTCAGCAACGCTGATAGAATCCGCCAGGGGCGGAATTCACGGCTCGAAATCGAAAAAAGCTTAGAATTCCTCGCTTACAGGGCAGCGCTGTTGCCGAATTGGCGGTCCCCGGCGGCCTGCAAGGTGCAGGGTTCGCTCGTTGGCTGGCGATTCCGCGCCGTTACCACGCCTGCAGCGGCGGTTTTCCGCCACGGCAGCTCATGAATTTGGCTTTGCTCAACCCTAAGGTTGACCTGATTGTTGGTTAACGGCCCATGGCGCGATTCCGCACGAAATCGCCAGAACGCCGCAGGTCTAACAGGCGGAGGAGAAGCGCAAATTCCGGTGACCGCGACGGCCTTGACATAGCGGGCCGGCCTGCGCCGGCTCCAACGCCCCCCACAGGGGCGTCCGCTGCGCCTCCCACGGCCGTCCTTTCCTGGCTCTGCCTGAGTTTCCCCCCGTCGCGACGCAGCGCCGCGGCCAACAGGAGGAGTCTGTCATGGAGCGTAGTGTGTTTGTCGCCACAGTAGCGGTTGAGCGGATCGCGCAGCCGTGGCGGGCCGCAAGGAGCGCCCTCATGTCGGCGCAGCGAGTCATGATCACGAGCGGCGGCTCCGGCAGCGTGAACCGGGCCTTCAGCGATGTGTTCCATAGCGAAGCGGTCAATCAACCCGGGCAGCCTTCCGGGCGACTCCGTCGCCTGCTACTGCTGCTCGCAACCGCTCCGGTACTCGGCGCTTGCGCGGCAGGCGGCTATCCGCCCGTCGCAAGCGGCCCGTATCCGATCTATTTCGATCAGCCGACTTGGCCCACGGGGTATCGGTCCTATCAACGCTTCGCGCCGGCGGCCGCGCCGATGCCTGCAGCGCAAAACAGCAGCTCCGGCAGGGGCGGTGAGTTGCTCGCCGCCGGCGGCGGGTTCATCGCGGGACGCGCGATGAAATCGGCGACTACCGCCGGGGCTGGCGGGGCCGCAGGTGACGCGGGAACAGCGGCCACCGAGGCTATCACGGCGAGAACGATGGCCGGAGGAGCCGCAACCGGATTGGAAGGCGACGCGATCACCACGGCAACCAGGACGGTGGCGCTAGGCGCTCCAGAGAGCATGACAGCGAGCGAGGTGCTCGGCGCCGGCGGGGCGGTGGCTGGCGGCGGCGAAGCAATCGGCACCGGGGAAGCTGCGGGGGCTTTGGGCGCTGGTGTTCTGGCCGCCGGCCCAGGCGAGATATTGGTCGGCGCGGCTGTGATCGGCGGCACCGCGTATCTCGCCTACCAGTACCTCCACGCGCATGCAGACGATCACAACCAGAAATAACGCGTCCTTCGCCTCAACCGTTTCGTCTCAAACCATTTTGTGAGGAGAGGATCATGGACCGTCGATCGACGATCGGTTCACTGCGCGGATTGGAGGCGCTGGCGCGCGTGGGTGCTTTATCCTTGGCGGCGTCCGGTCTGCTGGTTGCCGGTTGCGCGCCGGTCGCACCGCAAAACTACGCCTATGTCCCGGCGCCGATGTATCGCTGGCAGCCATCGCCGGCCGATTACGGCTCGTCGTTCGCGCAAGGGACGCCGGACGGGGCTGGCTCGCAGCGGAGCGAACCGGAACCGGCGCCGCCGCCAAAGGCACCGGAGCCGCCGAAATCGGCAGGCCTGGAAGATACGGCCGGGTGGTGGCGCGGCGGCGGCATCTTCTGGCCGCGCTGGCAGGAGCCGATTCCATGAGCGACATCGTCGATCGCGCCCGGCGCTTGCTGCAGCAGGGTCAGGCCGCCGCCAGGGTGCCAGTGCCGGCAAAGCCGCCGGCGGTGCCGGCCGAACGCCAGAGTTCGGCGGCGGAGGTTAAGTCCGTGCGCTGCGACGTGCTCGCCGAAGCGCGCGCCCTGCTCGACCGTCCAACCCGGACGACCACGCCTGCGGCGCCGCAACCGGGCTCCCACGCACTGCCGCGGCCGCTGCCCGTCCCGTCGAACGCGATCCGGGTGCCGATGACCTGCGGCAAGTCCGGCCGGCCGTTCGTCGCCATTGCCGAGAGTCACGGCAAGAACCTGGTACTGACCTGCAACGAGCTGCCGCAGCCGGACGGCAGCGCAGCGGCTGCGGGCTCATCCTCGTCGCACGCCGCGGTCGACCTCGGTTCGTACCGGATCGCGGCCGCCCCGGAGTGGTGCTGTCCGCACTGCCGCACGCGCGTCAACACCCATCCGCTGATCATGGGCGAGCTCGTGTGGCAGTGTTTCTGCGCGGGACAAACCGGGGCGCTCCACTGTGTCGGGAGCGACCCCCAGGGTGGCACCTACTGTGCCTGTGGCCTGTACGAGGTGCGCGGTTTTTCCGCCGCGACCTCGTTCGCCGTGCGCGGCGAGCGCGCTCCAGCGGGCCGCACCAACCGGCCGGAGCCGCCTCGTGCGGCAACGATGCGCTCCGCCTCACCGCCAGCCGCGACGCCGGCAGCTCCGGCGGAGCTGCCAGCGTCTTCCCCGAAATTGCCTTGGAAGGGGTGACGCCATGTTCAGGTCCGCCAATTACCTCAAATCGATCTGCGTCGCGGCGCAGCGCGCGCCGCTCGCGACGCTGGTCTACACCGCCGTGTGCTTCACCGTGCCCTGGGCCGTGCAGTGCATCGAGCATCCCGGCGACGCCGTTCGGTTTGTCCGGCTGGCGACGCCGTGGCCGACGGCGACCCGGCTGATGGGCGAAGGCGTCGCGCTCGTCGCCTTGTTGGCCCTCGGCCTCGTCATGGTCGGCGCACTCGTCGCCTTGTACCGGCGCGGCCAGCTCGCTGTGCCGGCGTGGCCGACCGTGGCGCTCGTCTGTGTCGGGGTCGGCGCGAATAGCGGCTGGTGGATGTACGAAGGCTTCTTCGACCTCGGCGGTTGCCTGTGCGGCCTTGCGCCGCTGGCGCTGTCCTACCTGTGCGAAGGCAAAGCGATCGAAATGGCCTTCCAACCGGGGGGAGGCGGGTTCGGCCGCGACGCCATGTTCGACTAAGCCCATGCCGCACGACCGCGAGAGGAACGGGACACTTGCGGGCGAACGCCGAGCCGTCATCCACCCGCTATGGCACGCCCGGCGGCGCCGTCGCGGGCGGCTCGTGTTCGCGCTCGATGCGACGAGCAGCCGCTCGGTCGGTTGGGGCGCCGCGCAGCGGCTTACCGATGCGTTCTTTTCCGTCCTGCCGGGCGAATTGGATGTCGCGCTCGCGGTTCATGGCGGCAGCGAACTGCATACGTTCACCCCGTTCACCGCAAACCCCGCGCTGGTCCGCCGGGCCGCCGCACGCGTCTGTTGCCAGGCGGGCGGCACCCGCCTCAACGACATCCTGCAGCGCGTGATCGAGACAAACGGCACAAATGTCTTGGTCTACGTTGGCGATTCGTTCGAAGAATCCGAGGCGGAAGCCTATCGCCTTGCCGACGCTCTAAGAGGCAACGGCACCCGCGTCGTCATCCTGTTCGACCGCGATCCGGCGGACGGCCCCACGCGGGACTTTCACATTTTTCGCGAGATCGCCCGGCGCACCGGCGGCGCCGTACTGCCGTTCGATCCGTCCTCGCTGGCGCGCCTGCGGGACCTGCTTGCGGCGATCGCCGTGCTGGCGATCGGCGGACCGGCGCTGCTCGCGGCCCGACTGCAGACGATGCCGGCGGCCGCATCGCTCCTCGAGAAGCTCGGGGAGCGGCCCGCGCCGAACCTCGGCCGCCGGCGGCCTTCGCCGCTGGCCTACTTTCCGGCCCGCCGATCATGAAAACGGAACGCCGCCGCCGACCGCTGCAAAGAGTTCGAGGACTGAGCGATGGTCGAGTATTTTGCAAAAGCGATCGAGGAACACCGCCGCGAGCTGGCGCAAATGCCGCCGCGCCACCGCGAATTTTACCGTGCCGGCAACGGTGCGGGTCTGATCGCGGTCGCGCTCGGCCTCATCACCAGCACCGAGACCTCCTCGGGGCTGCAACTGCTGGCCGGCCTGCTGGTCACCTGGGGCCTGTGGTCGTTCTGCATCGGCGTCAAGCGCTCGCAGGGTCAGCGCGACGCGCTGGCCGCCGGCCTGGCGCTGCCGTCGATCGCGGCCGGCGCCGCCGGCCTGATCTTCGCGCCAATCGGCTTATTGAGCCTCGCCTGGCTCTATTGCCTCGTCGGTGGCCTGACGATGTTCGCTCTGGCCGCCTGCCGCGGCGTGCGGACGTCCGGGCTGCCGGATCCCCGCCACGTGCCCGGCCTGCCGATCTCCGGGCCGGCCACGCGCGAGGAAGCGCAGCGCGCCTTGCGCGGCAAGAACGGGACTTGGCAACCGCCGAAGTTTCGCGACTGAGGAGCCACCGCGATGGCCTACCCGTATGAGCAGCGCAGCATCCTCGCCGATCCGGGCGCCTGGCAGCTCGGGCGCTATTGGCAGAAGTCGGCGCAGCGCACCGGCGACAAGCTGTTCTATGCCCGCAACGAACCGCTGTTTGTCATCGGCCGAAATCGCAGCGGCAAGGATTCGGGAATAGGCACCTATAACGCCCTGCAACTGCATGGCAAAAGCCTCGTTTACATCGATCCTCGGGCCGAGACGGCGGCGATCACCCTGCCCTACCGCCGCACGCTCGGCCCGGTGTTTTGCCTCAATCCGTTTGGCCTGCTGACCGACATCCCCGGCTACGGGGATCTCAAATCGACCAATTACAATCCGCTGCGTTTTCTGAATCCGTCCAGTCCGCGCTTTTACGAGGACTGCGCCGCGGTCGCCGAAGCGCTGATCCAGATCGAAGGCAAAGACCCGCATTGGGCCAAGTCGGCGCGCGGCCTTTGCCTGGCCTTCATCATGGATGAAGTGAAACAAGCCCTGCGCGAGCGGCGCGCGCCGTCGCTGTTCCGGGTGCGCCTCGCCGTCACCGAACCCGACATCCGCGACCCGAAAACCCGCAAGCTGATCTCGGGGCTCGCGATAACCATCGACCGGCTGGTCCGCGAGGGAGGCCCGCAGATTGCCAGCTTGATCGGCCGATTTGGCACTGACAACGAAGAGACCCAGGGGGTACGCGCCGAGGCCGACGCGCAGACCCAATGGCTGATCTCCGACGCGATGGCTCGCGAGCTCGACGACACGCACGGCGGCCTCGACATGCGGCTCCTCGGCGACAAGCCTTGCACTCTGTACATAATCTTACCGAGCGAGATGGTGTCGGAGACGCACGCAATCTGGCTCCGCCTGGTCATTTCCTCGGCGATGCGCGCATTGTACCGGCCGCGCCCGGATGGCGTCGTGTGCAGCTTCTGGTTGAATGAATTCAGGGCTCTCGGCGTATTAAGAGCAGTATCGGATGCCATGGGCCTTCTCGCGGGCTATGGCATCCAACCGATCCCGGTGCTGCAGTCACTTTCCCAGATGACCATCTACGACAGGGAGTGGGAAAAATTCTTGAGTGATGCGGGATCTATAGTCCATATCGGACGATGTGGCGAGATGTTTACTGCCGAATATTTGTCGAAAATGTCTGGCGAGACGAGCTATCGCGAGCCGACGGCCAACACCAGCTTCAACCCGGGCGGCCCGCCGAGCGTCAGCATCGGCGAGCACTATGGCCGCGGACCGTATCTGCGGCCGCAGGATTTGATGCGCATCCGCGACCGCTTTGGCTTCATCTGGGCCGACGGCAAGGTGATCCCGGCCTATTTCCCCGGGTATTTCGACGTCGATCTGCTGAACGACCGCGGCGGGCGCGCCCGCCGCAATCCCTATTTTCGCGGCTGATGGGGGTGACGATGGGCTGGCGCGAGCAATTCAAGGCCGGGTGGTCGGCGGCGCCGGGCGCCTGGCAGCGCAAACCGTCGCCCGGCTGGCAGCCGTCCGCAGCCGAGCCGCGGCCGCAATGGCAGGAAGAGCCGGCGGCACCGGATGCTGTCGATGAATTGTCGCGCGAGCTCGCCGAGAGCAAGTCGGTCGTCGCCGGGCTGATGCACGAGCTCGAAGAGCGCGACGCCGAACTGGAGCAACGGCGCGCCTTCGCCGACGAACAGGTCCTGGCGCGCCAGGCGGTCGAAGAGGTGCTCGCGCAGGCCAATGAGCGGCTCACGAAATTCGAGGCGGCGACGCCCGCGTTGATGCGCGAGCTTGAAGAAGCTGGCGAGCGCCTCGCGGCGGCGGAAGCCGATCGCGACCGCTATGAGACCGATCTCGCCGCCGGCATGACGCCGGCGCTGTGCCGGCGCTTCCTGCGCGCTGCGCTGATCGTGCTCCATCCCGACAAATATCACTTCCAGTCGGCGGTCGCCGACATCGCTGCCTTTGTCGAGGCCCGCTACCGGGAGCTTGAGGAGGAGGTAGCGAAGATCGCCCGCAGCAAGTAGGCCGGTGAACGAGCCGTCACCGTGACGGCGTGCCTTGCCGGTCGCGGCGACGGTTCACCGGCTGCCGGACCTCCTGCCGCCAGCCCCCGAGTCGCCCATCGCGCGAGCATCCGCCACGCCGCGATCAGGCGGCTGCGGCGGGGCTCGATCCGCCGCCGCGTCAGGGCCGCCCCTGCCCCGCGCGGCTCAACGCGATCGCCGTCGGCCGCGCGCGCGGCGCACGTGCCGGGTCTGGCCGTCGATCAGGGTTTCGGTTTCCTCGATCTCGTCCGACCCCTCGGGATCTCGCTGATCCTGGTCGAGCGACGGGCGGCCGCGCAGCAGCTCCTCCCTCGCCTGCTTGGCTTCCTCCGCCTTGACCCAACGCCGGTATTCTTCTTCCGGATCGAGCTTCGGCGGCGGTTCCCGCCGAGTTGGGAAGAAGAACTCGAAGACGCCGCCGAGGAGCCGCAGTGCCCCGTCGACCAGGCGGCCGACGGCGTCGCCGGGCTCGCGCACGCCAAAATCCTCGCCGCCGGGGGCCATCTGCGAGGCTGTTTGCTCGTAGCCGTCTGTTACCGCCCTGCCGCGTTCGGTAGCCTCAGTGCGCTCTGTCGCGGCCGCTTCCCGCGCCTCGGCGACGCTCAGCAGATCGCCGCCGAGGGTCTGCTCGATGCCGGCCAGGTCGACGCGGTGCGGGCTCAGCCGGTGGATGCCGCCGCCGCGGTCGATTGCGACGACCTCGCCTGGGCGCATCCACGGAACAAACTGCGTGTCGCCGACCGCGAAGGCTACGGCGCGGTCGATGTCGTTTTGCTTGCTGTCCTCCGGCGTGGCCCGCGCCAGCCGGACGCCCACTTGCACCAGCCCTGCGGCGAATTCCTCACCGGTGAGGGTCCGGCCCAACCGCTCCAGCATATCGGCCGCGATCTCCTGCGCGGCCAGGGACATAGCGGCGACCCGCTGCTCCATCGCCGTCAGTGGTTGTTCTCTCTCCGTCCGGGCGATCCATTCCGCGCGCGACGCGTCGCGCATCGCCGCGCGCGCGCCGGTCATCGTCGGCAGCGCCGCCGCCTCGATGGTGCCGAACCGTTTGTCGATCTCGCCGCGCGTGGCACCCGTGCTGCGCTCGTCGATCCGGTAGGCATCGCCGTATTGGTTGACGGCAACGATCTCGCCCTCGGCGAAGCGCGGGGCATAGCGGCCGATTTCTCGGGCGAAGGCCTGGGTGCGCTCGCTCTGCCTCGCCTCCTCGGCGCTGACCCGCGCCGCCATCAGGCCGTGTTCCGCAAGCGCCTCGGCAAAGTCGGGGCCGCTGTGCGTCAGGTTCCAGGCCAGGCGGATGTCGCCGGCAGTCTTGCCGAGTTCCGGCCCCGCTGGATGCTGGGCCGCCTCGCGATGCTCTTGCGCCGCCTTGTAGGCTTCGCGCCTCGCCCGCGCCGCCGCCAGATCGACGATCTCGGCCTGCACCGCCTTCAATTCGGCTTCGGCCTTGTGCAGTTCCTGGCGATCGGCGCGGTCGAACACCGCCGCGGCCGCGGTCGGGCCGAGATGTGTGGTCGGCTCGCGATCGAGCCCCTGCTCGTGCAGCGAGCGCCGATCGATCCGCGCATCGTGGCCCCAGCGCTCGAGATGGCGGTTGGCCAGCTTCTCCCAGGATTCCCGCAGCCCTTCGACGTAGGCGTCGCGGTTCCGGTAGTTCTCCTGCTGCTCCCCTTTCGTGCGCGCAAAGCCGTGCTCGTCGATCTTGCGCAGCGTCACCAGCACATGCGCATGGATGTTGCGGTGATCGTGATCCGGCGGGTGGATCGCGACGTGTGCCGCATACCCCTTCCGCACGAAATTCTCGCGCACGAAGTCCTGCAGCAGGTACCGGTTCTGTTCGAGCGTCAGCTCGTGCGGCAGCGCGATGTCGATCGGCATCGCGAGCTGCGCGTCGCGCCGCTTCTCGAACGCCTCGGCATGGTTCCACAGCTCTACCGCATGGCGCGCCCAGTCCGGTGCGTCCTTTGGCGCATAGACGCCGGTGAACAGCGGCGCGCGCAACCGGGTGTAGTCGAACACCTCGCCCGTGCGCTCGTCGACATACCGGTCGCGGTCGATATAGGCGGCGCTGGCGAGGCTGCTCTGCCCCGCCCCGCGGCTTACCCGATCGTGCAAGCTGAGGTGAAAGATCGCCAATCCGCGCCGCTCCGCCTTCGTGCCCGCCGCAGGCTTGCCGGATGGCAAGCCGAAAGCAGGATAAATGGCCGGGCTCTTCCGCCCGGCCGCCCGCAGGGCCGCACAATGTTGCCACCGGCAACATACAAGTGCGCCTTCCAGGATATTCCGCCCTCTGCTGATGGTCGAGCACGATCTCTCGATCGCGAGTCGGGAATTGCCGCGAATCACGGCCTCTGATAGCGTAAACCGCTGGCTGCCTCGGAGACGCTCATGCCACGCCAAACCGACGAAGAACGGCTCGCCGCCCTCAACGAGCGGATGGGCCGGCTGCAACGCCAAATCCGCACGATCAAGTCGCGCGAGAAAGACCAGGCCCGACGCATCGACGCCCGCCGCAAGATCATCGCCGGCGCGCTCGCCCTCGAACACTTCGCGAAAAGCCCCGGCAGCGAGTTCGGCGAGACGATGTTCCGCCTGCTCGACCGCTACGTCCGTCCCGAGGAGCGCGTGCTGTTCGACTTCCTGCCACAACGAGAAGCATCCTCCGATTCGGCAGCGGCCTGATTGGCCTTTGCCCTGCCTTCGTGCTACGCTTGCGGGAGCAGTCGAAGGGTGGTGCCTGAGACTGTCAACGGTGATGAACCGGAAGGCCAGAACGTTTGCGCGTTTCCGGCCTTCGTGTTTCCCCCGGAAAACAACTCCCATGTGGAGCCGCTGGCGCGCCGCATTGGTGTCCGCCGCCTCCGCTCCGCTCCGGCGCCATGCCTCTGGCGGGGTGTTTATAGCAACGATGATCTGAGCACGAAGAAAGCCCGCCGGCTTGCACCGGCGGGCCTCCCCGTTCGCTTATGCCTCTGTGGGCGCCTCGACGGTCTCGACCTTCTCCTTCGGCTCGGTGCAGACGATGCGACCGGTGACGCTGAGCTGGTCGTGGATCACCACGTCGAAGCCGTTGCCGTTGTTGTGCGGCCACACGGCACCGACAGATCGCCAGATTTTCTTCTCGCTCCCCTTGATCGGGGTAACGACGTAGGCGATGTGGGTTGGCTGCTCATGGTGGTTTCTCCTTCAGTTGTGAAGCCGCCGAAATGGTGGCTTCGATGGCGATCCTTCAAAACCGCTTCGCGTCGCGGTCAAAAGTCGCCCCTTCGCGAGCACCGCAGGAATTTTGCCTGTCGTTTTTTGCCTGTTTACAAAAAACGCAGCAAAATTCCGAGGAGCCACCTTTGGAACGCCTGAGACGCGAACGGTTTTATTCGTCGCCCTTAATCGAAGCCGCCTGTGCGGCCTTACCGAAGGAGTAGCAATACTAGAGCAGGCCGGCAAATCGCCGGGGTTGTATCGGCGGGTCAGCGCAAAAATCGGCCAGATCGTCGCGCTCCCAACCGCATAGGCAACAGGCGGGGTAGAGCGGCATTTCGCGCTGGCCGGGTTGTGCAACGGCGGTGAAGACCATACGACAACCGCAGGCGGAGCACGGCGGGTCAAGTTCGAGCTCCGGATCACCATGCCTCATTGTCGGGCTCTTTCCCTGCCCCGCTGGTGCTGCTCTGACGCCGAGGCGCGGCGCAAGGCCCAAACCGTGCGTTCGAGATGCAGTTCACCGGCGCGTGCCTTGGCGACCATGCCGTTGAAGTAGCCACCCGGCGAGGTCCGGAAATGCTCCGCCTCCTTGGTCGAGACGATCGCCAGCGCCACCGCGGCCAGCTCGCGGCCCATCGCCAGGCAGGCGGCGCCCCACAGCGGTTTCGACACGTCGAGGTCGTGCCGCAGCCAGTCGGCGGCGTCGATGATCTCCGGCCAGGTCGGGTTGGACCGCCGCAGATAAGGCTTGAGCTTGGGTGCGAGCCTCACCAGCTCGTCCGGAGCGATCCCGTGCACCATGCCCTTTTCCGGACGTTTCCGCTGCACCGGCTCGGGGAACGGGGAAGCAGGCCCTTCCCCCGCTCTGCTACAGTCCTCGGCTGCGATTACCGTATCCTTGTTAGGATTAGGGCTTGGTTTGTAGTTGTTATAGTGGGGCCGGTTTTCCGCCCCCTTGGGGTCGGAATCCACTATTCCCAACAGAGTCTCCAGACGCTCGCGCGCGGCGCTTTGCCGGCGTTCGAGGCTGGTAACGCCGAGCTCCATCTCGTCAACCCGCTCCACCTCCTTCAGCGCGCGCGCCAGGGCGCCCATTTCGCGGGCCAGCATCTGCCACTCCTCGCCGGCGAACCCGTACTCCTGAGCCGTCTCGAGGATCTGAACGATGGCCTTTTTGGCGATCGTCGCCCGACGGCGCAGCCGGCCCATGGCGAGACGCTCCGCCCTCCCCTCCTCCGCCAGCCGCACGAATTCGGCGTGACGCATCGCGATCGGCGCCAGATCAAAGCCGTAAGCCTCGACGATGCGCCCTGTCTTCTCGTGCCTGCGCCCGTAGCGCTTGCCGTTCGGGCTGTCCTTCATCGTGATCAGCCCGAGCTCGATCAGGCGGCGGTTGGTTTCCTTGACCTGCGTCGGCGACAGGCCCAGCGATTCTTGCTGCATCCGGGCCGAGGGCCACACGACCGGCCGCCCGCCCTTGTCCCAATCCTGCGGCTGCGTGAAGCGGAACAGCCAGTCGACCGCGTGCACCAGGCGCGGCGATATGCCGAGCCTCGGCGACGCCGACTTGAAGGCGGCGAGCAGCTGGCCGGGCACCCGGACGCCCTCCGGCAGCCCGGCGAAACCCTCGGCCGTGCGGTCGGCTTTCAATAGCCCCGGCGTCATCCGCCGGAAGCCGGTCGGCGCGTGGGCAGACCTCTCCTGTGGCGCCCCTGGGGCGCAATTTTCCTGTGCCATCGTGATCCTCCTCTCGGGTTTGATCGCGGCAGGCACACCTCCCCCGTTGACGGAAACGGCAATTTCCATTGACAGAAGCGGTAACTAGAGGCTAGGTTGGGGGCTGCGATGCTTCCCCGACGGTAGCCTTTAGGCCCGTCACGAGTTTAGAAAGCCCGCCCGGCAAGGCGGGCTTTCGTGTTTCTGGATGAATTACTGCTGGGCGGCATCCCTCCCTTGTTCGATTAGCTGCAACAGCGCCTGACTGCGACTCCGCAGGCCACGGCGTTGCTTGAACTCATCAAGAAACGCAACCGTCTCGCGCGGAAGCGCGGCGATGAATTGGTGTTGCCCTTGCGCTATCAGCCGGCGCCGGTAAGCGCGCATGTCTTCGGCCTGGGGGGTCTTCGCGAGGGATTTCATCAGCGCCCTTCCCGTCTAACTAGAAAGGGACGGTAGGACTAAATATAGGCGCTGTCCACTGGGGCCACGACTAGGTGTGGTGCTTATGCCCTGGAATCATTGGATTCCGGGGTTCGTTTTGCATGCGGATTCTTTGTCCGGTTACGGCGGGACTCGCGTCGGTTGCAGTGGAATCGGCCCGACTCGGCTATCGCACGGAGAAGATTCGACCTTTCCCACTCTTTCATTACTTCATGAATTCTTGAATTCCATACTTCATGAATTCATGGGGAGCGCCGCCCGCGTTTGTCCTTGATCTCCTCCTCGGTGACCTCGATGCCGAGGCTGCGCACGGCGCGCAGGATCAGTGCTCGCAAGCTGGTCCGCTCCCGTGCCGCCATGATGCCGAGCTGTTCGCGGATCGCCTCGGGAACCAACACCTGCAAGGGCACCTCCTTCGTGCTGCGGACAGGCGCCGGACGCCGTATGGCGGTCACCGGCGCGGCGGCAGACGTCGATGCCGGCACGGGTTGGGGCGCCGATCGGGCCGTCGCCGGCGGAACCGTGCTGAGCAAAGCCCCGAGTTGCTTGCTTCTCATGCGCTCACCACCTGCCGCGGCGCGGCAATCATGGTTTCATGATCTTCTAAATTCATGAGTTCATGAACGATCGCGGCAATATCGCGGGCGGCGGCGCCATCCGGCTCGACGACGCTGGGACTGAGCCCTTCGATCCCGGCCTCGGGATAGGCGACGCGGTGCGGCATCTCCGCCTTTAAGAGCGGGTAACCGGCGCTTTCGAGCTGGTTGCGCACGTGCCGGGCGATGACGGTGCCGCGCAGGCTCATGGTCAGGATCATCGCCACCCGGATCGGCCGCCCGACACGCTCGGGCGTGGCGTTGATTTCCTCGATCAGACCGTAGGTCTGCACGGCGGCGTCGACATCCTCGATCGCCGGCTTGAGCGGGATCAGCGCCAGGTCGGTCGCGACCAGCGCGGAAATCGTGGTGCGGTTGCGAAAACCGGCGGTGTCGACGATGACCGGGCTATGGCGGCGGCGCAGTTCCGCGATCACCTCGCCGACGCGCTCCTCGGGCTCGGCCACCACCGGCACGGCCCCGAGCGGCCCTTCCGGATTGTAGCGCTTGGCCAGCGTCTCGGTCGGGTCGGCATCGACCAGCGCTGGCTTGCGCCCGAGCGCGAACCAATAAGCGGCAAGGCCGCGGCTCAAGGTCGATTTGCCGGTGCCGCCCTTGGGCGTCGCCAGCGTGATCACATCGTACCATGCGGTCATGAGTCCCCCTGAATCGCACCCCCCGATGCGAAGACACCTGCTTACATGAATTCATGAATTTAGCAATGGCACCCCAAACATAGGTTATTTCAATATATTACCTGGGCTTCTCTCATGAATTCATGATTTCATCGTTCCACGTGAAGCGAATCACCTGGCCGGGAATAGGCTGAAGGGGATGGGCACCGGCACACCCGCGACGGGCGCAGGCCGGCGCGGGCGGAAACGAGAAACGGCTCGCACTGCCAGTGCGAGCCGTTGCCGCTGCCAGCCAGCGGAACCGGCCCCGGCTGTCGACGCCGGGGCCAGCCTCTCGCGGATCAAGCCATCCGCAGGACCGTTGGCAGCCAGCCGGTGCCCTTGAGCGCCTTCTCGGCTTCCTTGGTGAGTTCGTCCTTCTTGAGCTTGGCGAGATTGCCCGCCGCCTGCCTTGTCGAACCTTCGGCCACGGCGTCGAGCACCTGCTGCTTCGACACCCGCCCGAAATACCCCGCCGCACTCGGCTGCCAGTAATCGGCCATGTCGAGCTTGAGCGCGGCGGCAAGCTGGTCGGCATGATCGAGCGGCACGGGATTGTGCTTCTTCACCACGGCATCGACGGTGTGACCGGCACACACGGCGAGGATCGCGAGCAAGCTCTTCTGATCCTGCTCGATCAGCCAGCCCCACAGCTTGTCCGGGTCTTTCGGCAACCCCTTACGCGCGGCCTTGGTCGCCGCCGCAAGCTGCTTCGCGGCCTTGCTGTCCTCGATGCCCTCGGCGCTGCGGTCGCGATAGGTGACGCTCGGGCGGATGCGCACCACGCTCTCAATCGGCGTCGCCGGGTAGAAGATGCCGAGCGCCAGCGCGTGAACCACGGCGACCAGCGCCACCTTCGGATTGTCGGCCAGCACCGCTTGCAGCGCGGCGGTGCGGTGCGCCGTCAAATCCTCGATCAACGCGGCGGAGAGGGCAGGGGTGGCCTCGCCCTTTTGGCCGGATGCTCCGGCGCGTTTCGCCTTGTCGGCCTTGCGGGCGGTAGGTTTATCCTCCGGCCTGATCAGGCCGCGCCGGACATCGAGCGCACCGTCATGGCTGATGCCGATCACCACCCCGGCATTCGCCTTGGCGGCGTCGGGCCAGGTCGCTTCGCCTTCGGACAATTCGGCGATCCGCTCCTGAATTTCATAGAAGCGGTCGAGAACCTCCTCGTCCTCCGGCTCCTCGCCGTGCTCGTCGATGATCGCGTTGCCCTCGGCGGTCAGCGTATCGATCTCGCGCTGCTGCTCGTCGGTTGGCGGCGACCGCTCGGGCGTCGCCTTGCCGAAGCCTTTGAGGGCTTCCCACGTCAATTCGGGCATGATCTCGACCCATTTCCAGCCCTCGCCGCGCACCGTTGCAGCGGCGTGGTCGAGCTTCTCCGCCGCGAGGCGCTGCACCAAGGCCGGGTCGGTGAGCCAGCCCGAATTGGCGTCGTCGAACAGGTCGCGCAACACAGCGCCGCCCGCCTCTTCGTAGGCCTTGAGGCCGACGAATTGTGCGAGGGCGCTGTCGGCGGCGATGTGCTTCTCAGTCAGCGCGTCCCTGATCCGGTCGGGCCGCTCCCGCGCCCAATCCGGCAATGCCTTCCAGACCTTTTCTTGCTGGCGGTGATCGTCGGCGACAGTGAACGCCATCAAACAGTCGAGCGTCATCACATCCTTGCGGTAGAGTGCGATCAGCTTCGGGCTGACCACGGCCAGCTTAAGGCGCTGCTCGACGATCTTCGCCGTGGTGCCGAAGCGGGCGGCGATCTCCTCCGGTCCTTTGCCGTCATCGGCCAGTTTCTTGAAGGCATCGAACTGGTCGGCGGGGTGCATCGGCAGCCGCATTTCGTTTTCGGCGAGGCTGATTTCGGTCGCGTCCGCGCCGTCGAGCGCATGGCACGGCACCGGATAATCGGCGGCGATCTGCTTCTGCTTGGCCAGCAGCTGCAAGGCGGCGAGGCGGCGGCCTCCGGCCACGACTTCGAACCTGCCTTCGGCGGCGGGGCGCACCTGCAGGTTCTGCAACAGGCCGTGGGCGGCAATGCTGGCGGCGAGGGCCTTGATGCCGTCCTTCGCGCCGGTTTTGCGCACGTTGAGCGGGGAGGGGACAAGCTGGGTCAGGGGGATGGTCTGCATATTCATGGTCGTCTCCTTCGGTTGGGGTGGGTGGTTTCTTGCTTGGCCGGGGGTCATTGGGTCTGCGCGAACAGCGACGGTTCCAGATACCGGCCCGCTGCCGTCCGCTCGGTCGGCGGGCGGCTGTCCTCGCGCAATTCGAACAGGGCGGGCTGTTCGGCCTGTCGCGCCGCCGCCCGCTGCTCCTGCCGCAGCCGCAGCAGGTCGCGCCACAGGTAGCGTTTGCCGTCGATGTCGATGAAGCGGGGCGCGCGCATGGTTAGTGCTCGCTCGGCAGGTAGATCGTGTTGTTGGTGAACCAGAGGCTGATCTCGGCCAGCGGAAAATCGGTGTATTCGATGGGTTTCTCGAAGACGATGCGGCCGTTGCCGTCATCGCAGGTCAGCGTGGCGCTGTGCCGGTCGAGGTCGACGGTCAGCTTCCACACCTGAAATTCCTCGGCGGCGACGGCTTTCTCGCCGCGCTGCGCGAAGGCAATTTCGTCGAGCAGCCAGTAGGCCCCGGCCTTGTCGGCGAGGTATTTCGCGCCGTCGGTAAAGAGGATGCTGCGCACCAGCCCATGCCGGTACCAATGCTCAGAGCCGGTGAACTGGTGCAGTTCGGCTTCGGTCAGCTTGTCGTTGTCGCTCATGGGCTTCCCCTTTCCGTTGGTTTTGGGTTGCAGCTGCTGCTGCAACCCTTGCCCGTCGGCGAGACCGGGGTGTGCAAGCTGCAACCGCGTTCGCGGGGAACCGAAACGCAACGCCGTCTTCGCGCCGCTTGATGACCGGCCCGCCAGGGCGCCTTCTCGGGCGCGAAACGGCGTCTGTCGTTTTGGGCGGAAGGCGGTTGCGGCGCGCCGAGGGGCAGCGCCCCTAAGGGCACCGCCGGCAGGCGGGCAAAAGGCTGCGTGAGGGATCGTTACCGGCTGGCCGGGACGCGGCGCGGCCCGGCGGGCCTGCTGCCAAAAAGCGATAAGTCAGGCCCGTAGAGCCCGGCCCCGCAGGGGCACGCCCTTTATTGAATTCATGAATTTATGATCAGGCTTGCTGCCTGATCGGCCTCCGGCGGGGTGTTGATGGCAACGATGATGGGGGAGGGATCCTTGACTATAGGTAACATTTATGTTACCTTATGCCGTGCTCGACATCCGCTACTACATTGCGCCGGACGGACAGAGCCCGTTCGCAAAGTGGTTCGCGGGGCTCGATCCGGTAGCGCGGGCGAAAGTCACGACGGCGATAGTTCGGCTGGGACAGGGCAACCTCTCGAACGTGAAAGGGGTAGGGGAGGGGGTGCTCGAATACCGGATCAATTTCGGCCCGGGCTACCGGGTGTATTTCGGCCGCGACGGTGAGGTGCTGGTGATCCTGCTGACCGGCGGCACCAAAAAGCGCCAGCACCGCGACATCGCGGGCGCGATCGAGATGTGGGCGGATTACCGGCAACGCAAGCGCGGCCCGCGATGAACGGAGAGCGACGATGCCATTGACGCGAAGCTTCAAGGAACTGGTGCGACGGCACGTCGCCGAGGATCCAGCCTATGCCGCGGCGCTGCTGCGCGAGGGCATCGACACGATGCTCGCCGGCGACGTCGATACCGGCAAGGCGATCCTGCGCGACTACATCAAGGCGACGGTCGGCTTCGAGAAGCTCGGCGAGGCGACCGGCACGCAGCCGAAGAGCCTGATCCGCATGTTCGGCCCGCGCGGCAACCCGCAGGCCCGCAACCTCTTCAGCGTCATCGGCTACCTACAGAAGCGCGCCGGCGTCGAGCTGCATGTCATGGCGGGGCCGGGCTGAGCGGACGCGAGGATGCCATGCTGACGGCCGAAGACGTGGTGCGGCGGATCGCGGCCGAGTGTGCATACGTCGACAAGAATGGCGGCGTCGGCATTCGCCTGAAGCCGGCCACGGCGATCGTGCGCGAGTACAGCGATCAATTTCGCCTGGTCCGGCCGGCGACGCCAGTCAGGCGACCAGCTCGGCGTGCACCGAAAGCCCCGAAGTTGTTGTGACCGCACAATAGCCCGTCGCGTGACATGCGCGCGGGATCATCTACGCGCGGGGGCGCTGCCCCTGCACCCCCGGGATATTTGACCACGGGTATCGAGCTGATAGGATTCCGCCACGGTACAGCCGGGGACGGCGATGACCGTCAAGGGTATCGCGGCTCGGCGGGCAACCGCCGGGCCGTGATCGTCTCCCGCCCTCTTCATCTTCTGGAAAATTGGACGCGGCGGCAGGACTTGAACCTGCGTCCTCCCCATCCATACTAGGGATGCCACTCGCCTAGTATGCAGAGAATGGGGTGCTCTATCCGCTGAGCTACGCCGCGAAGCCGGATCACTCGTCGTTGTTGCGGACGACCGTCAGGTTGGGGCGCTTGCGCTTCAGCCGTTCGTCCTCCGCCTGCCGGCGCTTTTCGCGCGCAGCGAGCTTCTCCTGCGCGTAGGGCAGGGCGGCCGTAATCAAGCCCTCAAAGCCGTAGAGATTCGTATCGCTGCCGCGGCGTGTCTCGCGGCGCTCGGTGCGGGTCAGCAAGCCGAGTTCATGCAGCGCCTTGATCCGCTTCTGGACGGTGCGCGGCTTGACGCCGATCGCCTTGGCGATCGTGGCGACAGAAGGGCAAGGGAGGTTGTCGGCGTGCCACCAGTAGTTCGACAGGTGCACGATGATGTTCATGTCGATCGCGTCGAGGCCGAGCGCTTCTTGCTTTTCGATGATGATGCTGGGAATTGCGTTCCACCCCGCGTCGATCAGTGGCTTCGTCCACTTGGCCTCGTTGCGCCGCAGGGCTTCGGCCTGCGCCCGGTTAACTGTCGTCTTGCTCACGCTCGGCACTCCTGCCAAAATCCTCGTGCCCTGAATATCACCGCCACTTTGGCCGTTTACAATGGGCGATCACCCCTCAAGGGGCGTATCTAGGTGCGCCCACGGGCGAACTCAAGTACAGGGGCCGGCTGAATTTGGGTACGGGCCTCGGGTGCGGCTAGGGGCACCCAAAACAGGACATGCTCCAATCAGGCATAAGTGTAACGCATACGGATCATTGTCATACGAATAGACGACAGAGGGGGACGCCCTCTCGTTCACCCGGTAGCTTGAATTTGGGGCCAGGGGGGTATATATTCGTCCCATAACTCACCTGCGGCGTGCCGCAGGCCCAAAGGCCGTTTCGGGCGCAAGCTCGGGGCGGCCTTCTGCACATTTGGGGGACGCCACATCTTGGCCCGCACCATCGTCTATATCGACGGGTTCAATCTCTATTACCGCGCGCTCCGAGGGACGCCCCACAAATGGCTGGATATTGCGGCCATGAGCGCCGCCGCTCTCCCGGCGACCTGTCAAATCGAGCGGGTCAACTACTACGCCGCCCACATTTCCGGCCGCGTCGATCCCGACGCGCCCCGGCGGCAGCACGCATATCTGCGGGCAATACAGACCCTCCCGAACGTGGCCGTCCACTTCGGAAGCTTCATGGTCACTCAGAAGTGGTCGGGGGTTGTGCAACCCCCGAACTTTCGGCCGCCGGTCACGCAGCCTGCCGTGCCCAATCCGCAAGTGGCCTACGTCTGGAAGACCGAGGAAAAGGGATCGGACGTAAATCTCGGCGTGCATCTCGTGCGCGACGCCTTCCGCGGCAACTTCGATCTCGCGGCCGTGCTGACGAACGACACGGATTTGGTCGAGCCCATCCGCATCGTCACGCAAGAGCTGGGGATGCACGTCACGCTGTTATCGCCGGGCGGAAAGCCAGCTACGTCGCTCGCCGGGGTCGCATCGAACGTCCGGCATATTCAGCCCTACATCGGGCCGTGCCAGCTTCCGAACCCGATACACGTGCCCGGCAAGAAGCCGATCACCAAGCCCGCGAGCTGGTAGATCGCTTAAAACAACAGTCGCACCGGCACGAAGCATTTATTCGTCTCGGCTGCCCTGCGAGCCTTGGCGCGCAGAACATCGGGCAGAGCAAACCCGCGATCGAGCACTTCATACAGGTCGAGCCCATCCATGGCGATGAGAGCGGTCGGTCTGCCGCTCTCGAAGGCCGCGATCCCGTCAGCAGAGAAACCGGAGTAGCTGACCAACAACCCCCGCGACCACGTCGCCTTGCTCGTCACCGTCTCATTGAGCAGCGCCAGCTCGGCGCGCGCGACGCGATCGTTCTGCCACTTGGCTTCGAGCAGGTATGTATGGCCGTCGTGCTGAAAGCTGCCGTCGATCTGCTCTCCCTTCAGCCGAAAGGAGCCACGCGGCGCAAGCGCATAAACGTCAAACAGCTCATTCAAGAATTTCTCAAAGGCAAAGCCGCGCGGCTGGGGGGCGAGGGCGCTGATCGCTGTCAAACCCTGTTTCAGCGCGGCCAGCCGGGCCGGATCGTTGACCCGTTGTCCGTCAGCAGCTCGGCTTCGGCGCTCAAGGTTAGCCAAGAAGTCGGCATCGTGCAGGCCGGGAACCTTGTAACCGAGGCGGCCCAAAATGCGGTTGATGTCGTCGATCTCGTCGCGAGTGAGAGGCGCGCGCCGTCCCGCTCGCCATGATAGCGATTGGCGTATAACGCCCTCAATCAACGGACAAAATCTGTGCCGCTCGCGCTCGAAGGTGGCCGTCAAAAGCGTGACGATCGCCGGTCGCTTGCTGCCGCCCACCCAATATCCCGCGAGGCCAAGGCTCTGCGCGACGGTAGGAAAGGAGAGGCGCGGGTTACCGCTGCCAGGGAGCATGTCATACAAAACCCCGGCCAGCTCATCGATGTTTTGGCTCTCCAGCAGCGAAATCGTCATGTCAGCGGCTCGGTGTCGTCGCCTCGCGGCCCGCCACTATATCGTGTATCCCGCCTCCACCAATCGGGAAGATTTTCGATTTCGTACGCTCTCTGTTCCGTGGTAAACTGCCTCGCGAAAGGAGCCCCCATGCTGGGCTTTGGATATTTCCCCCCTCCCGAGCCGCCAATGCACCGTTGGCAGGGCCAATCCGGCAAGTGGTACGTGTTTTCGATCTATCCGATTGATGGCGCGCCCAGCTTCGTCCGCGACTGCAACTACATCTTCGCCCGACCGCTGTTCGGCGGCACCCGCGAGCCGCTGTACATCGGCGAGAGCGGCGATTTCGCGGAAGAGCTGAAGAGACACCCTAAGCTCAAGGATGCCCGCGCGCGGGGCGCGACCGAGATTCACATCCACTTTTCGGCACAAGGCTTGAGCGAGCGGCTCGACATCGAAACCGATCTCCGCCGCGGTCATTGGACGCCGCTTAATTGTCAGCCGACGCCGGCCATGCCCTTCTCGCAGGCGATCGGCGGGCTCGCCGCCTTCGGGATCGGCAGCAGCGGACTAGCCGCGGCGCTATCAGCTCTACCTCCGCCCCCGCCATCGCCCTCTCGCAATGCGCTGCTCGATTTTATGCGGCCGACCGGCTTCGGCGGCTTCCCTTACGCTATCGATTTGGACTGGCTGCTCCGCCGGAGCTGATCTCTACATTTGGTAGGATGGCGAGATGCGGCGTGATCCGCGCATGTCCGCATATGCGCCATTCTGGAAGGAGCAGGAGCCCAAATATTGGAGACTTACCACCAACCGAATCCCCTGGCCAAAAGGACCAAAACCGCCAAGGCGAATAACACACCGATGGCCAATGGCCCTTCGGCAACGGCCTCGATCAACCATGGAACGCGCACAGAGAGCCGATTGGGTTTCTCGGGCACAAGGTCCTCCGCCCCAAAACCAAAGCCACATGACCACGTCTTGATCACATGGCCGATCAGACTTGGCTGGTAGGGAGGCATCCAGATAACGGTCGTTGCCCGGTCAGTGTTCCACCGCCGGTATTCGGGCGCAAACGGGACCAAAACGTTCTCGGCCTGATGTGGTTTATGTGTGATAATGTCCTTTATCTGATATACTGATCACCATGGCACACCGACCGCTTGACCCCCGCATCTGCAACATTTCGATCGACGCCAATGCTCTCGATCGGGATGGCACCGACCGCGACACCCTCGTCGATCGCCTCCTGGCGCTTTACGAGGCCGGGACAATCAACTTGATCCTGCCCAAGGGCGTCCGGGTCGAAATCGCGAATCCGAACACGCCGGCCCATGTGCAGGACGCAGCGCCGAAGATTTTTACCATTGGCGTCGGGCTCAACAGCGACGAGCAGCGCCGGAAGCGGATCATCGAGGCCGAGCTGCAGGGCAATGCCAAACTGGGCAAACACGCAGCCGACGCCGATCATTTATTCGAGGCGGCGAAGTATGGCGGGTTCTTCATCACCCATGACGAGCGGATTTTGAAGCGCGCCGGTCGCCTTGGCGAGGTGCTGCCGCCGTCGCTGACTGTCGTCACCCTGGCGGACTTCCTCGCGATCTTCGACAATTGGGAGGCGAAATATCCGCGATGAACGGGCTCATCCCCATTCGGTTGAAACACAGGCGAGAGCCACCCAAATCAGCATGGCGCGGGCGTGGCGGAAACGGTAGACGCGCCACCTTGCCTAAGCCCCTCGCAGTGTCGGGAGGCTTAACAAGGTGGTGAGCTTGCCTCATACGGGTTCGAGTCCCGTCGCCCGCACCAATGCCGCTATACCGGAGCTTGTCGCTGGCGCCGGCGAACGCGCCGGTATGAGGTATCTTGAATTCTTCGCCGCCAATATCCGCAACGCGCACACGCGGCGTGCCTATTATCGGGCAGCCGATGAATTCCTGGCCTGGTGCGCGAGCGCCGGTGTGCCGTCGATCGCGGCCGTCCAGCCGGTGCATGTCGCGGCGTGGATCGAGGCGTCGACGCGCGAGTTGGCGGCGCCATCCGTCAAGCAGCGGCTCGCGGCGCTGCGCCATCTGTTCGATTGGCTGGTCAACGGCCAGGTCGTGCCGGTCAACCCGGCGCATACGGTGCGCGGGCCTCGGCACGTCGTTACCTCGGGGCAAACGCCGGTGCTCGATCCGGCGGAAGCACGCGCGCTGCTCGACAGCATCGATGTGTCGACGCACGTCGGTCTGCGCGACCGCGCGTTGATCGGGCTCATGGTCTATTCCTTCGCCCGCATCGGCGCGGCGCTCGGCATGGCGGTCGAAGACGTCTATACGCAGAACCGCCGGCTGTGGGTGCGGCTGCGCGAGAAGGGCGGCAAGCGGCACGCGATGCCGTGTCACCACAACCTCGATGAATACCTCGTCGCCTATCTCGACGGCGCCAACCTGCGCGACGATCCTAAGGGGCCGCTGTTCCGCACGATCGGCCGCGGCACCGGCAAGCTGACCCGCACAGTGCTACCGCAAGCGAACGCCTACGCGATGATCCGCCGGCGCGCGGCGGCGGCCGGCATCGAAACCAAGCTCGGCAATCACAGCTTCCGGGCCACGGGGATCACCGCCTACCTCAAGAATGGCGGCACGCTGGAAAAGGCCGCGGCGATGGCGAACCATGCCTCGACGCGCACGACCCAACTCTACGATCGCCGGCGCGATGAGGTCAGCCTCGATGAAGTCGAGCGGATCGTGATTTGATGTTCCATGTTGAGCTTGCGCACTTCATTAACGGCCTGGCTGACGTTAGGCCATAGCTGGTGTTGGGTCGTGGATCCGCTGCATCCCTCTCTAAGGGGCTTTCTGGGCGAAATTGATCGCGCCCTCGACGCAAATCTCTATTACGCGGCCCTTGCCTGCGGCGCGGCAAACAGGGTGAGAGGCGCGCGTCAATCTGGATGAGAGAGTGTCGCCGGATGCGTGACGGCAGGAGGGCGTAGCCCGACTGACGTTGCGAATCCGGCGAACGGCGTGGCCCTGAAAGGGGCGCGTTGGCTGGCGGTCGCGGCCGGCCGGATAGGAAGCGGGTTCTTCACGTCGATGAGGAACCGCCCCTTGCCCGGTCGCCACATCACCGATTGCCAGATGAGGCTGTTCATGAGTTTCCGCCAGACCGAGACGGCGAGCATTGCTGCGGCCAAGGCCGGGTTCAGCGCCGCCACCGCCTATCGCATCGAAGAGGACCCCCGGCTCCCGTCGCAAAAGAAGGTGCCGCGCGAGCGCCGGCGGCGAGATCCGCTGGCTGCGGTTTGGGACAGCGAGGTGGTGCCGTTGCTCGAGAGCACCCCGGGCCTGCGGCCGATCGCCATTTTCGATGAGCTCCGCCGCCGCCATTCCGAGATCGGCCCCGGTGTCCGGCGCACGCTGGAGCGGCGTATCCGCACCTGGCGGGCTCTGAACGGGGCCGAGCAGGACATCATCTTTCGGCAAGAGCATCCGCCGGGTCGGCTGGGGCTGTCCGATTTTACCGACATGGGCGATCGCGGCGTCAGCGTCGCTGGCGTGCCGCTCGATCACCGGCTCTACCACTTCCGCCTGGCCTTCTCGGGCTGGGAGCACGTCCATGTCGTGCTCGGCGGGGAAAGCTTTGTGGCGCTCGCCGAGGGTTTGCAGAATGCGTTGTGGGTGCTCGGGCGCGCTCCGTTGCAGCATCGCAGCGACAGCCTATCGGCCGCCTTCCGCAACCTCGATCGTGACGCAAAGGAGGATCAGACGCGCCGCTACGAGGCGCTGTGCGCCCATTACGGAATGGAGCCGACCCGCAACAATCGCGGCGTGGCGCACGAGAACGGGTCGATCGAAGGCCCACACGGCCATCTCAAACAGGCGATCGAGGACGCGCTCTTGCTGCGCGGCACGCGCGACTTCGCCGACCTGGATGCCTATCGCCGCTTCGTCGACGAGATCGTCGGGCGGCACAACGCGCGCAACGGCAAGCGTCTCGATCTCGAGCGCCCGGCCCTGCAATCGCTGCCGGCGCGCCGGACGACGGATTATGAGGAGACGATCGTCACCGTCACCTCGACCAGCGGCTTCATCCTGAAGAGGGTGTTCTATTCGGTGCCCTCGCGGCTGATCGGCCATCGGCTGCGCGTGCGCCTTTATGACGACCGGCTCGAATGCCTTCTCGGGTCGACGCCGCTGATGACGCTGCGCCGTGGCCGCCCGCACGCCGACCGCAAGCACGGCCACGTCGTCGATTACCGGCATGTGATCCATGCCCTGCGCCGCAAGCCAATGGCCTTGCTCAACCTGATCTACCGCGAGCAGCTCTTTCCGCGCCGCGCCTATCAGCACGCCTTCGAGGCGCTGCTGGCGGGTGACAGCGAGAAGCGGGCGTGCCGCACCATGGTCGGGCTGTTGG
>Ga0209579_10000588_pt1 | contig 34941 bp, 32 predicted proteins | sample Coa_R1_2_FD_187152 | JGI IMG/M metagenome (GOLD analysis project Ga0209579, IMG submission 187152) | Surface soil microbial communities from Centralia Pennsylvania, which are recovering from an underground coalmine fire - Coalmine... | ecosystem: Environmental > Terrestrial > Soil >...
CTCGGACCGGTATTGGCCTCTGGGTGGCCCGGCAACTTGTGGAGCGCCATGGGGGGCAGATTTCGCTGTCGAGCAGTACGGATGCCGGCGATAGCGGCACCGGAGTTACGATCTATCTTCCGTATCGCGGTGCGCAAGGCGAGACGGCGACAGCTGAATCCAAAGCGGGGATCTAACAAGTGGAAACTTCCAGCTCGATCATTTGTTTTGTCGATTGGCGTTCCGGGGGTGCTTGGGAGCACCGGCTGCCAGAATCAGAAGCGGAGAGCGGCGCGGCCTTGCGCCTCAAGGTTCTCGTAGTCGACGACGAAAGGCTTCTTGCGGATACGACGGCGGCTATTCTTCGCCGAGCCGGGTTTTATACCAAGGCCGCCTATGACGGTTTCGGCGCACTGGAGATGGCGGCGTCGTTTCACCCCGATTATCTGCTCACTGACATCATGATGCCGATAATGAACGGAGTGGAATTGGCGATCGCAATCACGAAGATGTTTCCGGCCGCGAAGATCCTGTTATTTTCGGGGCAAGCCGGCATTTCAGACATCCTGGAAGAAGGCAAGGCGAAGGGATTCGATTTTCCCTTGTTGGCCAAACCTATTCATCCATCGAAACTCATCGAAGGATTGAGGAACCTGGGGAACGACTAAAGCCACTTGGTTTCTGCGACCGTCGTCCACTGAGCCGATGCTACGCGTTGCCTCTCCCACAGTTATCCCGCCTTTTCGGACCATCATACGATCCTTCCCACATCTCTTCGAGATATGGGGCACCCCAAAAACAGATGTGGGCCACCTGGCTGTGCAGGCTTCGACATGCACTCCCGCTCATCGCGATCAAGCTGCGATGAATGGGGCACAGACCCGGTTGAGTGGGCCAGCTGGCCGCGATTTAGAGGTCAAAACGATGGGTTACGACACAAACAACGACACAAAACTGAGTAGGGAGATGGAGGGGATGCCGCAAGTTGTTGAATCTTTGGTGGAGCTGAGCGGGATCGAACCGCTGGCCTCCTCGTTGCGAACGAGGCGCTCTCCCAGCTGAGCTACAGCCCCACGAGCGACTTATCTATCTTACCAAGGGTCTGGCGATGGGGAAAGTGGCGTGTGGCGGGCGTTCCGGGCCTGAAGGCCCGGCTGATGAGAGGATCGGCTTTCGTGGGCCTGAAGGCCCACGCTCCTTCCGCTGGGGACTGACTTCGTTCTGACGGACAAGTGCCGCATGTTCGCGGTCTCCAACGGCAGGAGACCACACCCCCACGAACGAAGACCAGTTCGTGGGGACCCCGGCGATATCACAAGTCGATGAGGAACAGGACCGGCGCGTGCGCTCAACGCGCGTAGGTGAATGTGCCGCAGAGGTCGGTGGAGTTGGCGAGAGCGTCGATGTTGAAGACGGGCGCGGCGGGTCCGGAGAAGAAGGCGAGCTGGAGACCAGTGCCGGACGCGAAGGTTGCCATCCATTGGGTGTCTTCGGTGCCGCACAGGGTGTTCTTGTGGAGGAAGCGCTTGTCGGCGGGAATGGCGAGGTGGTAGAGGGTGCCCGTGCCTCCCGCGTTCACATCGGCGTCGAAGGCGGCGCTGACTTCAGCGGGCGTGAGGGTCCGCGCGGGCACGATTTCAAAGCCGGTGAAGTTGATGATGATTTTTGCGTCGGTGATTTCGATATCGCCGGTGATGGAGGCGGCGGTCTTGCTGCCCGCGCGCCAGTAGCCGTGGTCAGCCTTGCTCTGCGCGAGCGAGGCGAGGGAGGATGCGATGCAGAGAAGGGCTGTGGCGGCGCGGAGGAAGGCGCGGGGGATCATGCATTGAGAATGACATTGAGGCGAGGTTCCGGGCAAACGCAGAGGCGGAGCCGCCGCAATGAAAAGCGACGGCCGCCGGCAATTCGAGCCTTAATCGCCGGGTTCTGCTTCGACTTCGGCGCGTGCGAGGCTGGGCTGGCCGAGGTTGCTGTGCCGTTTCGCGTAGAGGAAATAGACGACGAGGCCGAGGATCATCCAGGAGCCGGCAGCAATTTTGGAAGTCGAGTCGACCGAGATGATCATGGCGAGGCAGAAGATGGCTCCGAGAATGGGCACCAGCGGGATGAGCGGTGCGCGGAAGGGTCGCGGCTGTTGTGGATTCTTCTTGCGCATGACCCATACGCCGATGCAGACCAGCACGAAGGCGAAGAGGGTGCCGAGGTTGGTCATGTTGCCGGTGATGTCGCCGGGAAGAAATCCGCCGAGAAGTCCGACGAAGACGTAGAGTACCCAGTTGCACTTGTACGGGGTGCGAAACTTCGGGTGGACATCGGCAAAGAGCTTGGGCAGGAGGCCGTCTTTGGACATGGAGAAGAAGACGCGGCTCTGGCCGAGGAGCATGACCAGCATGACCGAAGAGAATCCGGCGAGGATGGCGACGGAAACGAGGGTCGATAGCCAGCCGAATCCAGGCATGTAGGTCTTGATGGCGTAGGAGACGGAAGCTTCGGCGCCCTTGTTGGGGTCCATGAAGTCGAGGGCCGGTGCGATGCCGGTGAGCACCCAGCTGAAGAGGATGTAGAGAACCGTGCAGACGCCGAGCGATCCAAGAATGCCGATGGGCATGTTCTTGCCGGGATCGATGGTCTCCTGGGCGGCGGTGGAGACGGCGTCGAATCCGATGAAGGCGAAGAAGACCACGCCTGCGCCTCCGAGGATGCCGCCCCATCCATGCTTGAAGAGCCCCATGTGAGCCGGATCTTCAGCGAGCACGAAGGGCGTGTGGTTGACGGGGTTGATGAAGTGCCAGCCTACGGCAATGATGATCAGAACGATCGTGACTTTGATGCCGACGATGACGGCGTTGACGGTCGCCGATTCCGAGATGCCCTTGATGAGCAGCAGGGTCATGATGAGCAGAATGCAGAGGGCCGGGGCGTTGAGGATGCCATGGATGCCGCCGGGGCTGACCTGCAGGGGCGAGTGACGCCAGGCCCAGGGGATCATGTTGGGAAAAATGTTGTTGAAGTACTCGGTCCAGTAGATGGAGAGGGTGGCGGCACCGAGGCCGTATTCGAGAATCAGAGCCCAGCCGATGATCCAGGCCACGAGCTCGCCCATGGTGACATAGGCGTAGGTGTAGGCGCTGCCGGCGATGGGGATCATGGCGGCGAACTCCGCGTAGCAAAGGCCGGCGAACGCGCAGCCGATGGCGGCGATGACGAAGGAGAGCGTCACGCCGGGGCCGGCATTCTGCGCGGCGGCTGCGGGCGTGCGGGCGAAGAGGCCGGCGCCGATGATGGCGCCGATGCCGAGGGCGATGAGTCCGGGCCAGCGCAGGGTGCGCTTGAGTCCGCCTGTCTCCTCGATTTGCGCGAGCAGGGTGGATAAGGGCTTAGTTCGAAAAAGGCTCATGTCAGTCAAGAAGTCTATCATTCGAACACGGACGGAGCCGTCAAAGCGGGCGCTCCGCATTTGGGGAGCAGAGCACGTGGTATCGAGGAGAACGAAAAGGCCGGGAAGGTTTCCCGGCCTTTGTCAGCTCATGGATGCTAGACCACCTAGACCCCAGAGCTGAAGCTTGATTTTTATGCGGCCTACTGGACGATCTTTGTCTCCGGCGCATTCTGAATCGGGTGCAGTTGAATTTCGGGTTCTCCTTCTATCTCCCATTTCGTCGATTCCAGCTTTCCCAGTTGAAGCGCAGCTGCGATGACCTTGTCGACGTCTATCTTCTTGCCTTCTTCTTCGTCGCTCTGCAGAACTTCTTCAGTGATTGGGACCGAGACATATGCAGTCTCAGATTGTCTTCGGCGCAGGCGAACCGAGATGGAGAGCGTGGTTGCCATATTTGATCACAGCTGGTTCATGTTGGTAAGGAACTCGGCGTTGTTACGGACTTTTTCGAGTCGCGTGATGAGCAGTTCCATGGCTTCGACGGGCGACAGTGGGTTGAGCACGCGGCGCAGCACGAAGATGCGCTGCAGGTCTTCCTTGGGAATGAGCAGCTCTTCCTTGCGGGTTCCGGAGCGCTGGATGTCGATGGCGGGGAAGACGCGCTTGTCGACGAGCTTACGGTCGAGGATGATTTCCATGTTGCCGGTGCCCTTGAACTCTTCGAAGATCACTTCGTCCATGCGGGAGCCGGTATCGACGAGGGCGGTGGCGATAATGGTGAGCGAGCCGCCTTCTTCAATGTTGCGGGCGGCGCCGAAGAATCGCTTGGGCCGCTGAAGGGCGTTGGAGTCGACGCCGCCGGAGAGGACTTTTCCGGATGGCGGGACGATGGTGTTGTAGGCCCGCGCCAGGCGCGTGATCGAGTCGAGCAGGATGACGACGTCGCGTTTGTGCTCGACGAGGCGCTTGGCTTTCTCGATGACCATCTCGGCGACCTGGACGTGGCGGGCGGCGGGCTCGTCGAAGGTGGACGAGATGACCTCGCCCTTCACGGAGCGCTGCATGTCGGTGACTTCTTCTGGCCGCTCGTCGATGAGCAGGACGATGAGAACCACCTCGGGGTGGTTGGTGGTGATGGAGTTGGCGATGGACTGCAGGAGCATGGTCTTGCCGGTACGGGGCGGCGCGACGATGAGTCCGCGCTGGCCCTTGCCGACGGGCGTAAGGAGGTCCATGACGCGGCCGCTGGTGCCTTCGCGGACGGTCTCCATCTTGATGCGTTCCTGCGGGTAGAGTGGCGTGAGGTTATCGAAGAGAATCTTGTTGCGGGTTTCCTCGGGTGACTCGAAGTTGATGGCCTCGATCTTGACCAGCGCAAAGTATTTCTCGCCTTCGTGGGGCGGACGGACGTTGCCGCTGATGGAGTCGCCGGTCTTGAGATCGAACTTGCGGATCTGCGAGGGAGAAACGTAAATATCGTCGGGGCCGGGCAGGTAGTTGTAATCGGGCGAGCGGAGGAAGCCGTAGCCGTCGGGCAGGATTTCGAGGACGCCTTCGGCAAAGATGTGGCCTTCTTTTTCGCTCTGCGCCTGGAGGATCTTGAAGATGAGGTCCTGCTTGCGGAGGCCGCTGGCGCCGGGGATCTCGAGGGTACGCGCAATGCGGCTCAGTTCAGTGATGTTCTTTTCTTTTAATTCAGCAATCGTCATATGCACCTGCGGTGGGAGGGATAAGAGTGAGGGGGGCCAGGGAGGGGAAGTGCTCCAAAGAGATAAGAGGCGGGGGTTCAGGCATGCGGCAATCAGGCCGTAACTGGAACAACTCGCACAATACAGCAAGGAAACCACGAGGGCTGGAATCAGAGCGGCTGCCGTTGCCGGGAGCCGCTTCTAATCCAATCGCAATGGCGCGTCAGAGGACAATCAGGCCGCGCGCCGTCTTTCAACGGGTTGATGTTGGTCTGCGGACGCCTTGGCGGGCAGCACGGATCCCGGGCTTGTCTTGCGGAAACGTACCAACACCTCATTGGTCGTATCCTGCAGCCGGGTGTTCGGTTTGTGCAGCTTACGGGTAGCCTTGCTAGCCAACTGGCAGAGCTGGTAGCGATTGGACACGTGAGAGAGTGCCCCAAAAACTAAATCAGAACGCATAAAAACATCTCCTTCCGAAAACTTGTCGCCCGAGTGATACTACCTGGCACCACCGGTGCAACTGGCAGCTATATAAAGGATGCAAGCCTGCCTTGAAAGCTGGCGTCATTTTTTAGACGCACGAAGTCAGCATCGAGTTGGAAAAAATCTTGGTGCTCTTCCGGTGCGAAACGAAACAGGACTACGCCGATTCAATGGCTTAGATTGTCTTGTGAAGCCAAGCTGCACTCACATTTCCCACCCGCGTAGCCCGAGAGGGCACACACAGTCGCATCATCGGATGAGCCAGGGCCCAAGGTTGATGCAGGGATTGATGGAAAGTGCGCGAAGCCGCGCAAGGCAATCGTCCCCGATGGATGGCACTCATGAATGTATAACGAGTCCGATTTTCGGTCAACAAATATTTATTGATTCCTCATAGGCTGGTAACGTTGCCATTCAGGGCTGAAAATGTTCTGTAACTAAATCAATATACGGCGGTTAGCAATGTTTGCGCGGCGGTCAGGGCGTTGGATATGTGGAAGGGGAAGTAACCATAAGGTTCACCATGAACCAAACTTTGCCACTTAAGGGGCAGATCTGTGGAAATCGGGGACGGCGAACGGCGGGGCTTAAGCCCAGTAGCTCCGGTCCAGGGTCCTATATTGGATGGCTTCGGCCAGATGGGCGACGCCGAGGTGCGAGGCGCCCTCGAGATCGGCAATGGTGCGGGCCACCTTGAGGATTCGGTCGTGGGCGCGGGCCGTGAGTCCCTGCTGGAGCATGGCGCGCTCGAGCAGGCGTTCGGCGTCGGGCGACAATTCGCAATGGGCGCGGATCTGGCGGGTGGACATTTGGGAGTTGGAGTAAATCTTGTCGCCGGATGTGCGGAACCGATCGCGCTGGCGCTCTCGGGCGTTGAGGACACGATGGCGGATTTCGGCGGAGCCCTCGGCGGCGGCTGAACCGCGCAGCTCTTTATATTGAACGGCCGGAACTTCGATGTGGATGTCGATGCGGTCGAGGAGCGGGCCGGAGATCTTGGCGACGTAGCGCTGGATCATGGGCGGCGTACAGAGACACTCGCGGGACTTGTCATTGAAATAACCGCAGGGGCAGGGATTCATCGCCGCAGCCAGCATGAAGCGAGCTGGAAAGCTGAGCGACATGGAGGCGCGGGCGATGGTGACGGTATGGTCTTCGAGCGGCTGGCGCATCACCTCGAGCACGTTGCGGGGGAATTCCGGCAGCTCGTCGAGAAAGAGCAAGCCATTGTGAGCGAGAGAGACTTCGCCGGGGCGGGGTATGATGCCTCCGCCGATGAGGCCGGCGTCGGAGATGGTATGGTGCGGCGAGCGGAACGGGCGTTGCGTGACCAGGCCCGCGGCCGCATCGAGAACGCCGGCGACGGAGTGGATCTTGGTGGTTTCGAGAGCTTCCTCGAAAGTGAGCGGCGCGAGGATGGAGGGCAGCCGCTTGGCAAGCATGGTTTTTCCAGAGCCGGGAGGACCAATCATGAGGATGTTGTGGCTGCCGGCGGCTGCGACTTCAAGAGCGCGCTTGGCGGTCTGCTGTCCACGCACATCCTTGAAGTCGAGAGAGAAATGCTGCAACTCGCTGAGCAGAGATTCAGTGGAGACTCGAAACGGCTCGCACTGAGGGACGCCGAGGAGTGATGTATTGAGGAGCTGGAGCACGTCGAGCAAGGAGGAGACCGGATAAACGTTGACACCTTCGACAACGGCTGCTTCGGCGGCGTTCGCGGCGGGAAGGATGAGATTCGGAATTTTCTTTTCGCGGCAGAGAATGGCAACCGGCAGCATGCCGGGAATAGGGCGCAGGCTGCCGTCGAGTCCAAGCTCGCCGACCATGAGGAAGCGGCTGACGTCAGTGATTTGCAAAGCGCCGTAGGCGCCGAGGATTCCGATGGCCATGGGGAGGTCGAAGCCGGAGCCTTCTTTTTTGAGATCGGCCGGGGCGAGATTGATGGTGATATGGGTGGGCGGAATCAGGTAGCCGGAATTCTTGATGGCGGCGCGCACGCGGTCGCGACTTTCGCGGACCGCGGCGTCGGGAAGTCCGACTGTATGGAAGTTATCCTTGTCGGTGACAACTCCGCTGTAATCGACTTCGACATCGATGAGATTGGCGTCGATGCCATACACGGCAGCACTAAGGGCTTTAAAGAGCATGAGCTATGAATATGGCCGGAGTCTAGCATCGCAAGTGCGAGGCCAGATGTGATGGCCGTCAGGATTGTGGGCGGGAGCGGGGCAGGAGGTACTGACGATAAAATCGAGGGCGTGACGACGAGCCTTTTCGACCTGTACAAGATCGGCGTGGGACCTTCGAGCTCGCATACGATGGGCCCGATGCGGGCAGCCTCCCGTTTTGCGCAATCCCTTGCGGCAATCAACTTGCTAGAGCGGGTCACGCGGGTGCAAGCGGAGTTGTATGGATCGCTGGCGTTGACCGGGATCGGACACGGCACGGATCGCGCGGTGTTGCTGGGATTGGCGGGCTACGAGCCGGCGACGATCGATCCGGCGGCGATTGAGTCGACGGTGGCGGAGGTTCGCGCAAGCAAGCGGATCAACCTGGCGGGGAAGAAGCCGATTGAGTTCGATGAGGCGCGCGATTTGATCTTTCGCCGCGATCAGATGTTTCCGCCGGGCGCGAAGACGCAGCATCCGAATGGCGTGCGGTTCACGGCGCTCGATGCAGGCGGCACGGCCTTGAGTGTGCAGACTTATTTCTCGATTGGCGGCGGATTCATTGTGGAGGATGGGGCGGCCGATGCCGCGGACAGGACGACGGCCGAGATTCCATTTCCGTTTCATACCGCAGCGGAGATGTTGCAGGTAGCGGAAGCGCATGAGCTCTCGATCAGCCAGCTGATGCTGGAGAACGAGTGCGCGCTGGCGACGCGTGACAAGGAGAAAGCGCCGATTGAGATTGTGCGCGAAGGAATCGATCGCATCTGGCAGACGATGCAGGGCTGCATCGAGCGCGGGATGACGACGGAAGGGATTTTGCCGGGCGGGCTGAATGTACGGCGGCGCGCGAAGCGGCTTGCGGAAAAGCTGCGCGAGCGGGAAGAAAACGGGCTGCGCGGTGATCCGCTGGCTCCGCTGGACTGGGTCACGGTGTATGCGATGGCGGTAAACGAAGAGAATGCCGCAGGTGGGCGCGTGGTGACGGCTCCGACGAACGGAGCGGCGGGGGTGGTGCCGGCGGTGGCGAAGTACTACGAGAAATTCGTTCCGCAGTCGGATCACGAAGGCATGTTGAGGTTTTTCCTGACGTCGGCGGCGATCGGGATCCTTTACAAGGAGAATGCATCGATCAGCGGGGCCGAAGTTGGTTGCCAGGGCGAAGTGGGTGTGGCGTGCTCGATGGCGGCGGGCGGTCTGACCGCGGCGCTTGGGGGAACGAATGGGCAGATCGAGCATGCGGCCGAGATCGCAATGGAACACAACCTGGGGATGACGTGCGATCCCATCGGCGGGCTGGTGCAGATTCCGTGCATCGAGCGCAACGCGATGGGCGCGGCGAAGGCGGTGCACGCTTCGCGGATCGCGATGAGCGAGGCGGAGGAGCACAAGGTTTCGCTGGATCAGGTGATCAAGACGATGTACCAAACCGGGCTGGATATGCAGTCGAGGTATAAGGAGACGAGCCTGGCAGGGCTCGCTCTGAATGTGATCGAGTGCTAATGGTACCCGGCTCTCTTATGAGGCGGTCTGCGGCGGTCATTGTGGTTGCAGGTCTTGCGCTCGGGATTCAAGGTTGCCGCAATGTTACCGCTTCCGATGTGATTGGAAGCTGGGTACTGGACGATTCCTCACGAACTTGGTTGCCGAGCGATTTGCGTGACGGTCAAGCGCAGCTCATTCTTCACGCGAATGGGACATTCGCCGCTTCGGGGCTTCCGGGACTTCTCGATCTTGATGATGCAGCCCATCCGCGACGGTATACAGGAACGGGCTCCTGGAAGCTTGTCCACCGTGAAGGCCGGCAGCAGGTATGGCTGACGTTCAAATCGATCGATGGCTGGAATAAGGGTCTTCCATACGGAGACGTGCTCTCGATCTCCGATGGTTGGGCAGGGCCGTCGTTTGACTATTTCCTCGGAGATCCTGACCAGGGACGGCGCATCAGGCTGCGAAAGACGCGATGAACGCTTCAGAGTGCGCAGGCATGGCTTCTCAGTGCATCACGAACTTCTGTGTCACCATCTAAACGATGCATTCATCACCTGATCAGGCTTCGCAAGTGATTCAAGCGGGAGCATCGCAGCCGGCCGCTCCATCGCGTGGTGTCGCCCCGGTGTGGCACACGCTGGTGCTGATTGCGGCGATCGCTGCCGTGTCGATCGCGGGTGTTGTGAGGCCGGCGCATCCGCAGAGCAGCTCGAACCGTCTGGCGGCGTATGCGACGACAGCATTCATGGAACTCGTGATGCTGGGATGGGTCGTGCTGGGGCTGAGGCTGAGAAAAATTCCGTTGCGTTCTCTTTTCGGCGCGATGCCGAGTGGTTTGGGGGCGGTCCTGCGCGATGTCCGGATCGCTGTCCTCTTCTGGTTCGGGTCCATGATCGTTCTTGGAGCGCTCGGTGCAGTGTGGACGCGCGTAGAGGCTCGTGTGACGCACCAGCAGCTCTCGGCACAGAGCGGAAATATGAATGAGCTGACGCCATCGGAGCGGAGGGCAACACGGGAGATGGAGCAGATCGCTCCTTCCGGTGGAGAAGAGATCGCGTGCTGGGTGCTGCTGTGCGCGGTGGCGGGATTTGTGGAGGAAGCGGTGTTCCGCGGATATCTTCAAACCCAGTTCACGGCATGGGCGCACGGCGCGGCTGCCGCGGGCGTGGTGCTTTCAGCGATGATGTTCGGCGCGGCGCATGGATATCAAGGCGCGCGCAACATGACGCTGCTCGCAGCATTCGGAGTGATGTTCAGCTTGCTCGCGCTGCGAAGGCGAAATCTTCGCGCTTGCATTTTCGCGCATGGATGGCATGATCTTGTTGCGGGTCTCGCGCTGGGAGTGTTGAGGTCGCATCACGTGATGTGAAGGGGGAGCGGGTGGGGCAGTTGAGGGCGAAGAAATTGTTGCCACTTTTTCCACTCACCATTCGTTTTTTGCTTGACACTGAGCATGCATGAATCTATACATTCTTCAACTGCAATTAAATTGCAGGATCGATGCAACCCATCGAAAAGGGAGAATAGGCAAATGGCAACAAAGAAAGCAGCCAAGAAGTCACCCGCGAAGAAGGCGGCCAAGAAGTCTTCGAAGAAGAAGTAAGCGGGTCATCCAACCAAAAGGCAACACTGAGGGGGACGCACAAAGCGTCCCCCTCAGTGTTTTTGCGAATATGCACGAAAGGCGCATGAATAAAGGCGATGACGCGACGCCGCTGGATTGCCGAACATTGGGACGAGGTCACTGCAACACTGACGGGAACGCAGGCGGAGCATCTTGCGCGCGTGTTGCGCGCACAGCCCGGCATGGAGGCCGATGTGGTTGCGGGAGGGCATGTGTATCATGCCGAGGTCGCCGCGGTGACACAGGGGGATGGACCCGAGGGAGGGGCGGAGGTCCGCTTCAACCTGGTCGCGGAGGTCGAATCGGAGGCCGCGCTACCCGTTACGCTGGTAATGGCCGTCTTCAAGTTCGACCACATGGAATGGGCTCTTGAAAAGGCCACTGAGCTCGGGGTCGCGGCCATCGATCCGGTGATCGCGAGACGCACGGAAAAGCATCTTGGCGAGAATGCGACGAAGCGCGCGGATCGTTGGAGACGCATCGTGCACGAGGCTGCGCAGCAGTCGCGCCGGTCTGATGTGCCGGTGATTCGCGATCCGATGTTGCTTGCGGAGCGAGTGAAGGCCGCGTCGGACGCGACGCGGATCGTGCTGGCGGAGCAGGAGCGCTCGACGACGTTGCGCACGGCGCTCGAAGAGATGATGGGCGCGGAACGCGCCGAATTGCCGATGATGGAAATTGCCATCGGGCCGGAAGGCGGATGGGCTCCGGAAGAAGAAGCGCTCTTCGATGCGAATGGATGGCGGGCGGTTTCGCTGGGGCCGCGCATTCTGCGCGCGGAGACGGCGGCGATTGCGGCGCTGGCGGTGGTCGCATCGATGCTGGAATGATCACCCCACAGACGAAGACCTGTCTGTGGGGACCCCGAGTGACGATCACCCCACAGACGAAGACCTGTCAGTGGGGACCCCGAGTAAGGATCACCCCACAGACGAAGACCTGTCTGTGGGAGCCCCGATTGACGATGACCCCACGGACGAAGAACTGAGCGGGGTCCGGTCAGGATGACGAGCGGCCTTTTTTGGAAGCGATGCTGTTTAGAGCGAGACGCCGCGTTTCCAGGGGATGAAATCATTTTGGCCGAGGAGCTCGGCCTTGGTGGTGCGCTCGCCGCTGGCTACCTGAATGCACAACTCCAGAAGATCTTCGGCGGAGGCGGGAATGGTGCTCTCGCCGGTGACGATGCCGCCTGCATTGAAGTCGATGATGTCGCCCATGCGCTCGGCAAGTGTGGAGTTGGTGGAGATCTTGACCACGGGTGCGATGGCGTTGCCGGTGGGCGTGCCGAGGCCGGTTGTGAAGAGCACGAGGTTGGCTCCCGCGCCCACTTGTGCGGTCACGCACTCGACGTCGTTGCCTGGAGTGCAGAGCAGCGTCAGGCCTGGTGTAGTCGCGTATTGCGGGAAATTGAGAACATCGCGCACTGGGGCCACTCCGCCCTTGCGCGCCGCGCCTGCGGACTTGATCGCGTCGGTGATGAGGCCGTCGCGGATGTTGCCCGGGGAGGGATTGAATGCGAAGTCAGAATGAACGGCCTTGGCACGCGCGGAGTAGGCCTGCATAAGGTCATAGAAGCGCTGGGCAAGCGCATCGGTGGCGCAGCGATTGATGAGCTCCTGCTCGACGCCGTGGAGTTCGGGAAATTCAGAGAGCAGGGTCTTGCCGCCAAGTTCGCCGAGAAGGTCGGAGAGGTAGCCCAGAGTGGGATTGGCGGAGATGCCGCTGAATCCATCGGAGCCGCCGCACTTGAGGCCGATGGTGAGCGCAGAGAGCGGAGCAGGCGCACGCGTAGCGCGGTTGGCGTCGCCGAGCGCCGTGAAGGTCGCGTCGAGGGCGCGGGTCATCAGGGCCGAGTCAGTGCCGGAGCTCTGCTGGTCGAAGATGAGAACGGGTTTGCGGAGTCGCGGATCGCGGGCGCGAAGTTCCGACATGAGCATGCCCGATTGCGCGTTCTGGCAGCCGAGACTGAGCACGGTTGCGCCGGCGACGTTGGGATGGTGGATATATCCGGCCAGCAGTCCGCAGAGCGACTGGGCATCCTGACGGGTGCCGCCGCATCCGCCTTCGTGGGTGAGGAAGCGAATGCCGTCGATGTTGGGAAAGATGCGCTTGCGGTCATTGACGCTGGGGATGGCGTCGATTTGGGGGCCGGCTTGCGCGGATCGTGTTGCTCCGTGGCCGGCGTGTTGATCCACGAGGGAGCGCACGTGCTGGCGATAGCTGTTGTGCGCGCCTCCATAGCCCAATTCTTCTTCGAGAGCTTCTTTCATGCGATCGACATTGCGGTTCTCGCAGAAGACGAGAGGAAGCACGATCCAGTAATTGCGCGTGCCCACCTGGCCGTCAGCGCGATGAAAACCCATGAAGGTGCGATCGCGCCACTTTGCAGGATCGGGCAGAGGAAACGAAACCGGCTGGCGCGTGGCTGTGTAGGCCCCGGCGCGGTGACGGACGTTGCCCGTAGAGAGCAAGCCCCCGCGAGGAATGGCTACGGTGACCTCGCCGACGATCATGCCGTACATCACAATGAGGTCGCCTACGGCGAGGTCGATGAGCGCAAGCTTTTGCTTGGCAGGAATGGATTCGACCACGGGACAGGATGCACTGCCGTAGTGGACGGTGGTGCCGGGTGCGAGCGGCGTGAGAGCGACGAGTACATTGTCGTGCGGATCGAGTTGCAGAACGGATTCGGGCATGGTGTGAGAGCCTCGAAAACAGCGGTCTTGAGCCAAGGATATCGCCTGGACGCCGGGGCCGCACTATCGGCTCGCGTATGATCAAGAGTTCGTGCAGTTCGAAGCCAAAGGAGACGGGAATGAGAGCGGTCGTACTGCAGGAGCCGGGCAAGGCGACGCTGGAGGACGTTCCGGAGCCCTCGCGATCCGGAGCCGACGAGATTTTGTTGCGGGTGCGCAGGATTGGGTTGTGCGGCAGCGATCTGAATTCGTACCGCGGACGCAATGCGCTGGTGAGCTATCCGCGGATCCTGGGGCACGAGGTTGCCGCGACCGTAGCGGAGTTCAATGCCGGTTATCCGGAATGGCAGCCGGGGACGGCGGTTACGCTTTCGCCGCTGACGAATTGCGGCTGCTGCGCGGCGTGCCATCGCGGGCGGCCGAATGCGTGCCGGATGAACGAGACCCTGGGCGTGCAGCGGGATGGAGCGCTGAAGGATTTCATTGCGGTGCCCGCGGCGCGGCTGTATCGCGCGAATCTTTCGTTGAAAGAGCTATGCCTGGTTGAGCCGCTGACGGTGGGGTTTCACGCGGTGGCACGAGGGCGGACGACGGCAGAGGATACGGTGGCCGTATTTGGGTGCGGCGGGGTTGGGCTGGGCGCGGTGGCAGGAGCAGCGTTTCGCGGCGCAAGAGTGATCGGGGTCGATTTGGATGATGCGAAGCTCGAGATTGCGCGCAAGGCGGGGGCTGCGCATACGGTGAACACTGCGAAAGGCGATTTGCATACCGAACTGATGGATCTGACCGACGGCCGTGGACCTGATCTGATCATCGAGGCGATCGGATTGCCGCAGACGTACCGGGCGGCTGTGGACGAGGTGGCCTATGCGGGACGGGTGGTCTACATCGGATGGGCGAAAGAGCAGGTGGCCTACGAGACGCGTCCGTTTGTGCACAAGGAACTCGACATCCTGGGATCGCGGAACGCGCAGCCGGACGATTTTCGCGACGTGATCAGGATGCTGGAAGCGAAACGATTCCCGGTGGACGACGCGGTGACGCATACCGTGCCGATGGAGAAGACGCCGGAGATCCTGGAGGCATGGAACCGCGAGCCTGCGCGGTTCAGCAAGATCATGGTGGACGTGAGCTGAGGCAGCGAATTCGTCGTGCCGTTGCTCCTTGGCAGCGGCGCCGGACAGTCATGATTGTCGGGCGAGGAAGATGACCCTCACCCGGGGTTCAGCAAGTTGGAATGCGGCTAGCGTGCCTTGACCCCGTCCGGCAGGCTTCCGTATGCTCGGGGCGGATGCGCGGGCGGAAAGGCCCGCGAAGGAAGCGATTCGATGAGCGCTGCTACTTCGCCTGCGGCTTCAAAGCCGAGTGTTTCCGCAAAACCGTTGCTGGTCCGTCGCGCCGCCGTGCTTGGCGCTGGCACCATGGGCTCGCGCATTGCCGCGCACCTGGCGAACGCGGGAATCCCCACGCTGCTGCTGGACATGGTTCCGGCGGGCGAGAGCGAGCGAAACAAGCTCGCCGAACGGGCGGTCGCCGCACTTGCCAAATCGAAGCCTGCAGCGTTCTACGATGCATCGTTCGCATCGCGGATTACGGCAGGAAACTTTGAAGACGACTTGGCGAAGCTGGCGCAATGCGACTGGATCGTTGAGGCTGTGGCAGAGAATCTCGCGATCAAGACGGCGCTGCTGAAGAGAGTCGAGCCGCACCTGGCAAAACATGCGGTGCTTTCGACCAACACGTCCGGTTTGCCGGTGAAGAAGGTTGGCGCGGCGCTGACCACGCATCGGGAGCAGTTCTTCGGGACGCATTTTTTCAATCCGCCGCGGTACATGCGGCTGCTTGAAGTGATTCCGACCGAAGAGAGTGACTCCGGGCTGGTGGCGTCGTTCGCGGCCTTTGCGGACCGCATGCTCGGCAAGCAGGTGGTATTCGCGCACGACACGCCCAACTTCATCGGGAACCGCGTCGGGGTTGCAGTCATGTTCTGGGCGTCGACGCTGATGCTCGAACAAGGACTGACGATTGAGGAAGTGGACGCGCTGACGGGTCCGGCAATTGGCTGGCCGCGTACGGGGACGTTCCGGCTTGCCGATATGGTGGGGATCGACATTCTGGCGCACGTGGCGGCGAATTTTCCGCAGGGCGTGTCGCAGGGCGATTTCGGCGCGGTGCTCGCCGAGATCGTGAAACGCGGCTGGCTGGGCGACAAGGCGGGACAGGGGTTTTATAAGAAGACGCGCGGTGCGGATGGAAAAGATGAGCGGCTGGTGCTCGACCTGAAGACGTTCGAGTATCGGCCGTCGGCGAAACCCGCTCTGCCGTCGCTGGAGATGGCGAAGAATGCCTCGACCGTGGCGGAGCGCCTGCGCATGCTGCTTGCCAACGATCCGAAGAAGGACCGGGCGGCGGCGTTTCTGTGGCCGTTTTTGACGAAGCTTTGGAACTTTGCCGCAGATCGGATCGGCGAAGTGGCGGACGACGCGGTGTCGATCGACCGGGCGATGCGTGCGGGGTTTAACTGGGAGCTTGGGCCATTTCAGATGTGGGATGCAGCGGGCGTGGGCTCGACGGTTGAGCGCATGAAGGGGATGGGCGCGGAGCCGAGCGGCAATGTGCAGTCGCTGCTGGCGGGCGGAAATACGAGTTGGTACACGGAGGACGGACGTGCGTGCTTCCAGCCCGAGACGCGGACGATGACGCCTTTGCCCACACTGCCCGGGCATGCATGGGTTACCGACTACAAGGGGACACAGGGCGTGCTACGCAGCAATGCAGGCGCGTCGCTGGTGGATCTTGGCGATGGCATTGGATGCATCGAACTGCATTCGATGAAGAACGCGATCGGCGGGGACGTGGTGGCGCTGATCTCGTCGGTACTGCGGCCGGATTCGGACGCGGTGCGGGATTTTGCGGGATTCGTGATCACGGGCGACCGCGACCACTTCAGCGTAGGCGCAAACCTGCTGCAATTGCTGCTCCTGGCCCAGGAAGGCGAGTGGGACGAAGTGAACGCGGCGATTCGCGCGTTCCAGCAAATGACGGCGGCAATCAAGTTCTGCCCGAGGCCGGTGGTAGCGGCTCCGTTTGGAATGACATTAGGCGGAGGCGCGGAGATCTGCCTGCACGCAACGCGTCGACAGCCGCATGCGGAAACCTACATCGGGCTAGTGGAGGCCGGGGTGGGACTGATTCCCGGAGGCGGCGGCACGAAGGAGATGTTGCTGCGCGCTGTGGATACAGCGACGGCATTGGCCCCGCCCGATCCGAAGGATCCGCCGTCGCGGTTTGCGCAATCGGCGGAAATGAATGATGCGCTGAAGCGGGCACTGGAATTGATTGCGATGGCCAAAGTGTCGACGTCGGCCGCGGAAGCGCGCGGGATGGGGTTGCTGGCCGATGCGGATCGCATCACGCTGAACCGCGAGCGCCTGTTGCTGGATGCAAAGGCGCAGGCGTTGGCGCTGGCCGACGAAGGCTATGCCGCGCCGGTGGAGCGGATGGCGATACCAGCGCCCGGAGTGGCAGCTCTGGGAACGCTGGAGATGGGTGTCTTCCTGATGGGTGAAGCGGGTTATGCGTCGGACCACGATATGAAGGTGGCACGGTGGGCGGCATACATCTTGTGCGGCGGGCGCGTGACGGCGGGAACGCCGATCAGCGAGCAGTACCTGCTGGACCTGGAGCGGGAGGCGTTTCTGTCGCTGTGCGGAGAGCGCAAAACGCAGGAGCGGATCGCGCATACGCTCAAGACTGGCAAGCCATTGAGAAACTAGGCCGTCGATGAAGCGTGCGATCGAGATGGCGCTGTGTGCGTTGCTGTGGGAATGGGGAGCGCATGGATGGGGGCAATCCGCGGCGTCAGAGGCGGGTGCGGGGCAGTTGATGGAATCGGGGCATATCGATGTCGATGGGCACCCGAGGGCATACGTGCTTCATCGCTTGCCCGTCGATTCGTTTCCCGAATTGCCGGAACAGGTTGGCGCAGTGCTGGCGAAGCGCGGCTGCATGATTCCGCAAACGTATGAGGCGCACCGGCCCGAGAACGTGATTCACGCGAGCCTGGAGCGTGCCGGCTCATCGGATTGGGCAGTGTTGTGCTCGACGCACGGAACGGTATCGCTGCTGGTGTTCTTTGGGAGCGCGCTGGGCGAACCGAAGGTACTGGCTTCAGCGCCGGAAACGGAGCGTATGCAACCGCATGGCGCAGACGGAACGCTGGGATTCAACTGGGGCATCGACCCTGCGACGCCGCTTCAAGTGCACGAAGCGCAGGCGGGGTTGGATCGCCGGCCGCCGCCTCCGGGGCACGACGCTCTGGCCGATTCGGTGATCGATCACCGGACGATCTACCATTTCTACACCAAGGGAACGTGGACGCTGCTGGAGATGCCAGACAATTAGAGAGCCGGGCGCGGGTGAATCGGCTGAGCGGGCTGTGAATCGAATAGGACAAGGAGAATGATGTGGCCGAAGCGGTATTGGTAAGTGCGGTGCGAACGCCGGTAGGTCGGGCGCCCCGAGGGACGCTGGCCACGACGCGTCCTGACGACCTGGCTGCGATTGCGATGCATGGAGCGCTGGATCGGGTTCCGGGCCTCGAAAAATCGGAAATTGACGATGTGATCCTGGGGTGCGCGCAACCGGAGGGTGAGCAGGGATACAACATTGCGCGAATGGCCGCGCTGCGTGCTGAATTCCCGGTGGAGATTCCGGGGACGACGGTGAACCGGTTATGCGCGTCGGGGCTGGAAGCGATCGCACAGGCGGATATGAAGATCAGCGCCGGTGTGTGCCGGACGGTGATTGCCGGCGGGGCGGAATCAATGAGCATGATTCCGGCGGGCGGGTCAAAGCTGAGCGCGAATCCGTGGCTGGCCGAGCATTATCCCGCATCGCTGCTGACCATGGGACTTACCGCTGAGCGCGTGGCAAAACACTACAACATTGCGCGCGACGATCAAGATGCGTTTGCGTTGTCGAGCCACATGAAGGCCCTTGCGGCGCAGCAGGCGGGGAGATTTGATGAGGAACTGGTGCCGGTGAAAGTGATGAAGGCTGTGCCTGGCGCGAAGGCGGGGAAGCCGGAAGTGACGGAGTCGATCTTCGGAGCTGATGAGGGGCCGCGCAAAGACACCTCGGCGGAGGCTCTGGCTGCGTTGAAGCCGGTGTTCCATGCGCGTGGATCGGTGACGGCGGGCAACTCGTCGCAGACGTCGGACGGAGCGGCGGCCGCGGTGGTGATGGAGGCGGGACGAGCCAAGGAACTGGGGATCAAGCCGCTGGCGCGGCTGGTGGCTTATGCGGCGGCGGGCTGCCTGCCGGAAGAGATGGGCATGGGCCCGGTGTACGCGGTTCCGAAGGCGCTGAAACAGGCCGGGTTGAAGCTCAAGGACATCGAGCTGATCGAGTTCAACGAGGCGTTTGCTGCGCAGGCGCTGGCGGTGATGCGCGAACTGGGGTTCGATCCGGAGAAGACGAATGTGAATGGCGGCGCCATCGCGTTGGGTCATCCGCTGGGATGCACGGGAGCGAAGCTGACAGCGACGCTGCTGGGGGAGATGCGGCGGAGGAAGGCGCGCTACGGCATGGTGACGATGTGCGTGGGCGGAGGGATGGGTGCCGCCGGGATTTTCGAGCGGATGGAGTGAGATTCCCGATGGGGCTGGAAGGCCGGTTGTTTTTTCAGATTGTCAAAGTACGGGCTGAAGCCCGTAGCCTTCGCTGGAATGCCGTGCTTGACCGAAGCCCGTGCCATTTAGTTGAAGCCCCGGAACGTTCGCTGGCCCGTAACGTTGACCTGAAGACTGTGCCCTTTGCTGAAGGCCGAACATGACTGAGGGCCTGTACACTTCGCTGAAGCTCCCGGATTCTTCAAAAACAGATGGAGATCCTTCACTCCGCTCGACCGCGCCGAACTTTGTTCTGCGCGGTTCCCGAAGACCGCTCCGTTCAGGATGACAGGTCATGAAAATTAGGCCGGGATGTACGGGCTAAAGCCCGTACCCTTCGCTGGAGGCCGTAGCCTTCATTTGAAGCCCGTGCCCTTCACCTGAAGCCCGTGCCCTTCATTTGAAGCTCCGCAAACTTCACTGGAGCGCGTGCTCTTCACTGTAGTCCGTGCTCTTCACCTGAAGGGAGAACATGGCTGGATCCCGTAAGCTCCACTGAAGCCCCTGACTTCAAAACTGCGTGAGACTTTCTGCGTCACCAAAGTGAAACGGCCGGGAGCAATCCCGGCCGTTGGCCTGTGGTCTGAAAATTGGTTCGCGTTACGCCTTGGCGGAGAGCGCCTTCACGCGCGCGTTGAGGCGGCTCTTGTAGCGGGAGACGGTGTTGGAGTGCAAAGCGCCCTTCTGCACGCTCTTATCGAGAGCGGAGACGGTTTCGCGGAACTTGGCTTGGGCGGCCTTGGCATCGCCGGAGGCGAGCGCTTCGCGGAGGTCTCGCAGGCTGGTCCGGACGCGGGTGCGGTTGGCGCGGTTCACCGCGGTGCGGGTTTCGGTCTGACGAGCGCGCTTCAGCGAAGATACGTGGTTTGCCATCAATATTCCTTCTCTGTGGTTTGAATGCGGGGAGGGGCAAAACCCGCATCCTTCGCAATTACTTAGTTTACGGGAAAGATCATGGTGGGTCAATTCGCGCGAGACGGCCGCAGAGGCCACGGGAACCGTTCGCGGATCGCGTTCCGGCATCGATTCTGCCGGAGACGCGGTGGACATCTTGCGAGGCAGGCAAACAGAAGCAAGAACACGGATGCAACACGTGTGCGCGGGAACACTTCAAAAATGTCAACGTGGAGCGAGAATCAAGTCGCTTCCCACAAAAATGAGTCGCAATGGACGGCTCAGGCATGTGTGCGTCGCGCTTCGGATTTTTTTTCGTCCTGTTTTTGGGCGGGCTGATCAGCGGTAAGGTCGATGGCCAATCCACCTCGTGCGCGACCTCTGTCAAATTGCATCACGGAGTGCCGTTTGTCCGCGTGATGGTGAATGGCAAGGGACCGTTCAACTTCATCGTCGATACGGGCACGAACCGCGCAGTCATCGTGTCGCCTTCTCTTGCAAAAGTTCTGGGACTGCCCATCGTTGGGGAGACAAGCCTGCTGGATCTGAGCGGGAAAGTTCGCGAGCGTGTGAATGAAGTCGCGGTCGACACGGTGTCTGTGGGCGGACGCGAGTTTCATCCCGGGCGCGCATTGGTGCATCGCAATCTTGCGACGGAAGGATCGTATGACGGTGTACTGGGTTTCGCTCTCTTCCAGAACGCGTTACTGACGCTCGATTATCCGCAGCATTGCATGACGATTGCCGAAGGGAGCCTGGGCGACGACGGAAATGCGCTTCCGCTGGTGCTGTCGCGTGTGGGGCCGATGACGGCGCTGCTGGTGGGCAACCAGGCGGTGATGGCGGTGATTGACACGGGCGGAGGAGGCTTGAATCTTCCTGAGAGCGTTGCCCGTCAAGTAGAGTTCGAGCGGTCCTCCGAAGTGATGGTGCGTGAGGACACGCAGGTGAGCACGGCGTACTTTCGCGGGGGCGAGATCAAGGGTCAGCTGCGGCTGGGAGCGTATGTCTTCAAAAACCCATTTGTGTCCATCGATGGATTGATTCCGTTTGCCACCATCGGGTCGGCGCCACTGCAGGACTTTGCGGTGACGTTCGATCAAAGGCACGGGTTGATTCGGTTTGAGGCGAAGAAGAACGCGCACAGCGTGGAGCGCAACCAGCTGCCCAGCTGGGAATCCGCCGGCGAAGCAGGCAATTTGACGGCATTGGAGTTGCCTGCCGGCGGCCGCTGAGCGCATGGCTCATCGGTACCGTAGCCGAGGAGTAACTAATTCCCAGAATGTTTACCCAGATGGGATTGACGCGGGAAGCGACTGGCGCTACTCTCACCCCATATACAGCACTTGGTCGCCCTCGCCAACCCGCAAATCAATCAATTCATCCAAGGTTCAGTGCGCGTCTGCGAGAACTTCGCGCAACGCAGTTGCGTATTTCTTTTGGAAGACGCCGCTGGAACGCATCAACGGAACCCGCTGTCTGCCCGGCAGGCAGCCATGGAGGAACTCTGAACGCTGCACTGGAAATCACACCGAATCTTGAGCCGCTGTTTGGGACTCGCGATGAAAACGTACGGTTGATGGAAGATTCGCTCGGCGTGAAGATCGAACTTCGTTCAGACGCCGTTTACGTAGAGGGACCAGAGGAATCGGTGGCCAGAGTCCAGCGCATCTTTCAGGACTTCGAGGCATTGCGGCGGCAGGGCATCAATCCACACAATGGGGAACTGAACGGGATGCTGCGATTGGTGGTAGCCGATCCGGCCACTACCCTGCGTTCGCTGGCCGACGCCGGCAAACAGCGCTCGGCGGGAGTGAAGCGCACCGTGCAGCCGCGCTCGATCAACCAGCGGAAATATGTGGAAGCGATCGAGCAGAACGACATGGTATTTGGCGTAGGGCCGGCGGGTACCGGCAAGACCTACCTTGCGGTCGCGATGGCGGTTGCAGCGATGAATGCCAAGAAGGTGAGCCGCATCGTGCTGGTGCGTCCGGCGGTAGAAGCCGGCGAGCGCCTGGGCTTTCTGCCGGGGAGCTTGCAGGAAAAGGTGGATCCGTATTTGCGGCCGCTGTATGACGCGCTTTATGACTTGCTCGATCCTGAAAAGGTGGACAAGATGCTGGAGCGCAACGTGATTGAAGTTGCGCCGCTGGCGTTCATGCGCGGCCGCACGCTCAACGACGCCTTCATCATCATGGACGAAGCGCAGAACACCACGGTCGAGCAGATGAAAATGTTCCTGACGCGCATGGGGAACAATTCGAAGGCCGTGATCACGGGCGATATTACGCAGATCGACCTGCCGAACCCGCGCAAGTCGGGATTGGTGGATGCGATCAACGTGCTTGATGGAGTCGAGGGCCTCCAGTTCTGCCACTTCGAGGAGACGGATGTGGTGCGTCACGCGCTGGTTCAGCGCATCGTGCGCGCCTACGAGTCGGCCAAGCCTCAGCAGCAGGAACTGCCGCTCAACATGGGCGAAACGATGCAAGTGGAAACGCCGGCGCCGCCGGCGCATCCGACCATGCCGCAATAGGCGATTCCGCTGCGTGAGCAGGAACTCAAAGAGGCCACGCAGAGGGAAGGCAGACAAAGTGTTCGCAAATGCTTGAAATCAGTGGAATTCGCACTGGATTTCGATGTGCTGAGCGATGGTTTCGGATTCGCGTAAGATTGAGGATGACGGGTCTGCGAACCCCCGGGTGCAGTCTCGTGCACGATGATTGTCCTCGACCCAGATCTTGACTCTCCTCCCAGACCGCGAAGAATGCCCGCGCAACGCAGCGATCTGCCCGCAGTTCGAACGCTTGCGGGTTTTCTGCGTGATGCGCGAGCTTTGGTGCGTTTGCCCGGCAAAGTGACGGTCTTGCTGACGACGGACGCGGAGATTCGCAGGTTGAACCGGTTGTTTCGCGGGAAGAACAAGGCGACGGACGTATTGTCGTTTCCGGCATCGGGGCCGGCGGCGGAGGGCATTGCCGGTGACCTGGCGATCAGCGTGCCGACAGCGATCCGACAGGCAGCAGAACACGGCCATCGCGTGAGCACTGAAATCAAAGTTTTAATCCTGCATGGGCTGCTGCATCTGGCGGGTTACGACCACGAAACAGATCAAGGGCGCATGGCGCGTCGGGAAGCGCAGTTGAGGGCTCGCCTTGGGTTGCCGCAAGGACTCATCGAGCGTGCCGCGGGGAACGCAAAAGATCGGAGCAGGGCAAAAAAGGCTCGGCCATGACCTGGACAACCATTCTGCTGCTGATTCTTGCCGCCCTGGTGGTCACGCTCACCTCGTACATCAATCGCGTCTATGCGGAGTTCGGGAAGATTCTTGCGCGCGAGGTGCAGGAGAACCTGGACGCGTGGGAAGAGCGGGTCGAGCCGAAGCTCGGTTTGAATCGCGAACACGCCGCGATTTCGGCCGCGGTGCTGCAGCAACTCACGCTGGGCGCAATCGCGCTGGAGTTTGGCGCGGTGCTGTTCGATCGCGCTCCGCACATGGCGCGGCCCAGCTACGGAGAGATTATCCAGGCGGTGATCGCGCTGGTGTTAGTGGTGGCGATCTGCAACCAGGTGCTGCCGACGCTGCTGTTCCACCACACGCGCGGGCAATGGGCGGCGCGTCTGGTGTGGCCGATCCGGCTGCTGCTGTGGTTGATGACCCCGATTACGCTGTTTGTCCGGTTCTTCTACTCCGTGGCATCACTGGCTGAGCAGCCAGTGAGCAGCGAAGAGGAGACGGCGGGCGATGTGGAGGCGCTGATCGAGGCGGGGCAGGAAGAAGGCATCCTGGAGGAAACGGACAGCGACCTGGTGCGCTCGGCGGTGGAGTTCGGCGACAAGCTGGTGCGTGAGGTGATGACTCCGCGGCCGCGCGTTTTTGCGGTTCCGGAGTCGACGACGCTTGAAGCTTTCATCGCGCTGCTTCGGGACCATAACTTCTCACGAGTGCCGGTGTATGCGAGCTCTCTCGACAATGTTACCGGGATCGCGTTTGCGCACGATCTGCTGCAGATTTCCGATGAAGAAGCACGCACCCGCACGGTGGCGAACATCGAGCGGCCGGCGGTGTTTGTTCCGGAGACAAAGCGCGGGTATGAACTGTTGCGCGAGATGCAGCGCGAGAAACAGCATATGCGTATTGTGATCGACGAGTACGGGGGGGTGTCTGGCCTGGTAACGATTGAGGATCTGCTGGAGCAGATCGTGGGCGACATTCGCGACGAGCATGAGACGGATGCGCCGCTGGAAGAACCGCAGCGCGAAGCTAACGGAGCGTGGATGGTGCCGGGAAGCTTCCCGGTGGACCAGCTTACGGATCTCTTTGGCGAAACGGTCGAGGTGGGCGAGGATTTCGAGGCGGCGACACTGGGAGGCCTGGTAAGTGAGATTGAGGGCCGGATTCCGCTGGCGGGGGAAGTAGTGACCCTGGAGCGGGCGGGCCTGCGCGTGGAAGTGGTGGCATCGACCGACCGGCGCGTGGAGAAGCTGCGGGTGTATCCGCCGGCGAGACACGAAGCGCTGACCGCATAGCAAATCAGATTTCCAACCGCTAGAACGCGGGGAGAGCCGTTTCTGCGCCTCTTTGCGGCGGACACGTCGAGCAAAGACGCGATAATAGAACGCGGGAGCGTGAACGCGATTTGAAATCAGGATTTGTTGCCATCCTCGGGCGGCCGAACGCCGGAAAAAGCACCCTGCTGAACGCGCTGACCGGCGAGAAAGTGGCGATTGTGACGCCGAAGCCGCAGACCACGCGCAATCGCATTGCGGGCGTGCTGGAAGTGCCGGCGCGCAAGGGCGCGCATCCTGCCGCGCAGATTGTTTTCGTCGACACGCCGGGCGTGCACAAGCCGAGCTCGCAGCTGGACAGGCGCATGCTACAGGAGGTGCACGAAGCGCTGGAGACACGCGACCTGGTGCTGGTGCTGATTGACGCGAGCCGCCGCGTGCAACTGGAGGCGGCCGGTGAGCCAGGCGGGGCGCATCAGCATCGCTCTTCACAGTGGGCGAGCGAGGACGAATTTCTGTTCTCGCTGATTCGCGGAATCGATTGCCCGGCATTCCTGGTGCTGACCAAGATCGATCTTGTGGCAAAGAGCGTGCTCTTGCCCCTGATCGAAGCACTGAGCAAGCAATACAGCTTTGCGCAGGTGATCCCGATCAGCGCTCGCAAGCGCGACGGGCTTGACGTGCTGCTGGGCAAGATCGTGGATGTGCTGCCGATGGGTGAGCGCTATTACCCGAAGGACCAGTACACCGACCAGCCGATGCGATTCATGGCGGCGGAACTGATCCGGGAGCGGATCCTGGTGGAGACGGGCGAGGAAGTTCCCTATGCGTCGGCGGTCGTGATTGAGCGGTTCGAAGAACCGGCGCAGCAGGTGGATGCGAGGAAGCGCACGGCGAAGCTTCCGGTTACGCGGATTGCCGCGGCGATCTATTGCGAGCGCGATGGGCAGAAGGCGATCCTGATCGGCAAGGGGGGCGCGAAGCTGAAGGAGATCGGGACGGGCGCGCGCAAGGAGATCGAGTCTCTGCTGGGGACGAGGGTTTTTCTGGAGCTGCACGTCATTGTCGAGCCGCACTGGCGCGAGTCGCGGAGGTTTGTGGAGTCGCTGGATTGGCGCAATCAGCTGGAGAAGCTTTCGTCGGCCCAGCCTGGGGATGAAGAAGGCGCAGAAGAATAGGCTGACACGCAAGCTGCCGGAGCCGACGAGCGTTGCAGCTAGTCGTCAGGGTTCTTGGCGGAACCTGCCGACGACGCGGGCGAGGCCGTCGCCTGAGGATGCGAGTGGATGACCTGGATGTCGTACATGACTTCAGTCCACCACCACGCGCCGAAGGAGACGACGGTCATGACAACGGCGAGAACAGCAATGCGTGCATAAGATGTCGGGGCTTCGTGGGAGCGGGCCACAATGAGCAGGCCGCATCCTCCGAGAAGAAGCAGTACGGTTTCAGCCAGCGGCGGATCTCCGTAGATGCTTTGCATCGAATGGAGAACGTGGTTCACGACGAGCGAATAGATTCCATAGCCTGCCACGATGGCGGGGGGAACAAATGTGAGCACCTGCAAAAGCGGACGGCTTGACCACCGCTTTCTCCAAGTGGCGCAGATGCCGAACGCGCAAAGCCAAAAGAGGATGAAGCCGTTGAGCGTGGCGCCGCGAAGCACATTGATCTGGTCGAAGTACTGTTTCAACCGTTCGACTTTGTCTTCGCCCTGCATCAGGAGAGCGCTTTCCTGCAGGCGGAACAGGTCGGTCACGCGAGACTCGAATTTCTGGGGCGTATCGTTGGGAACGGAGCCGGGGCAGAGGCCGAAGGAATGCTCCTGCGCTTCGGTCGGCTTGAAGGGCAGGGTCATATTGCGGATCAGATGTTCGGTGCAGTACTCCTGCGTGTACACGGCCTGGCGGATCATGGTTTCGTTGGGAAGCATGCCGAACACTTCGTCGTCGAAGACGTCCATGGCGATGCGCGAGATCGCCGAACCGAGCAGATAGCCGAAGGCGATCAGCACCGCTGCTGCAAGGGCGCCTTGCGTTGACTTGGGGGCGGCAGAGAGATCGAAGGTGATTCCAGCATGCGGGCCCCGAGGAAACATGTGTTTGAGAACGATGAGCCAGGGAAGGGCCAATGCGCCGACAACCAGGATTTCGAACGCAAACTTCAATGCATCTGACATCGGGATGGCAGTATAGCGTGGACCCAGGTTGCGGCGCGACGAGATTCCGCGAAGAGGAAACTAGTTGCACGACAAGGTGCGGAGATTCAGGCGCCGCGTACGGCGCCGCGCGACTCGGCCTTCACGTTGTACATGCGACCGTCGGCGAGTCCAATGATGGTGTGGACCGAGGTGCCGTCATCGGGAGAAGTGGAAACGCCAACGCTGGCGCTGACACAAAGTTCCAAGCCGTTCTTCATGCGGAAGCGGGTGTCCATCAGCGATCGCAGCAGATAATTGGCATGGGCGAGGCCTTCCTTTGCCGTGGTGGCAGGCATAAGGATCACAAACTCATCGCCTCCATAACGGAAGCAGAGGTCCTGCTTCCGGCTGAGCTCCTGAAGACGCTGACCGGCGCGCGCGAGCAATTCGCTGCCGACGAGATGTCCATGCGCGTCGTTGACCAGCTTGAATTGGTCGAGGTCGATGAAGGCGAGACTTACAGGGCGGCCGGTGTGGGCACTGCGATCGATCTCCCAAGCGAGCATTTCATAGAGATGGCGCACGTTGAAGAGGCCGGTAGTGTCGTCGGTAATGGTGAGTTGCTGGATGCGGGAGACGTCGCGCGCGTTTTCAATGGCGATGGCGGCGTGATCGGCCAGAATATGCAGGAATGCGATGGTGTAGTCGGTGAGCTGGTTGGCGTGGGGATTGAAAATCTCAATGGCCCCGTGCGTACCTTTGCGCCCGCGCAGAGGCAGCGCGATGACCGATTTGATCTTGGGAGATTCGGGCGCGCCGGGACCATTGAGCCGCGGATCTTTTTCGGTTTCAGGAACGATGAGCGTCTCGCCGTTCTCCACTACCCATCCCGCGACGCCTTCACCCACCTTGACACGCAGATCGCGCAGCGCCGCTTCTTCGCATCCCGAGGCGATGGCGTAGTAGAGCTCCTGTTTTTGGTCATCGACCATCAGCAGGGTCCACAGGTCGGCCTCGATGATGCGTTCCATGTGATCGATGATGGTGCGCAAAATCGAATCCAGGTCGAAGTTGGATGTGAGCGACCGAGCCAGCTGATGGAACACGAGCAGATCGTCAATCGGGATTCGATGATCGAGTTCGTTGGTCATGGACCGAGCCTGAGCCATTCTTGCATACAGTTGATGGTGCGAACAGTGGCGCTTGTTGACGAATGAAAGTATTCGTTCCTGGAGATGGCATCTGCTGCCGCACCCAGTGTTGAGGACGTCCTGGTGACGGACGGAGACTGCTGTCTCGCATTGTGCGAGCGGATGCAGCCTTGCGAAATCGACCGCGATTAACCTCCGATGTGAACCATGGAGCGAGACGGCTTGAGGAACCCGGGCTCACCGATGTGGTGGCGGGCTTCCTTTGCGTAGACCGTGCGCACGATGTAGGCACGAAGTTCCTCATCGTTTTCGCCGGCCCGCATGTGGCCGTAGAGATCGTGTTCGATCTGGGAAAAGAGGCAGGTGCGGATTTTGCCGTCCGAAGTGAGGCGTACGCGGCTGCAGGCTCCGCAGAACGCTTGGGTGACTGGAGCGATGATGCCGATTTCGCCGACGCCATCGGAGAACGTGTAGCGGCGGGCAGTTTCGCTGGGCTCGCGCGGAGGCAGCGGAACAAGGGGCATGACACGGTTGATGCGCTCCACGATTTCACCCATGGAGACCACGATCTCGGGCGACCAGAGGCGGTCTTCTTCGAGGGGCATGAATTCGATGAAGCGGACGACGAGGTTTTCGTCGCGGGCAAAACGGGCAAAGCCCTCGATCTCGCCGTCGTTGAATCCGCGAAGGAGCACGCAATTGATCTTGAGAGGCGTGAGGCCGGCATCGCGGGCGGCGCGCACGCCGGCAAGCACTCTCTGGTAGCTGCCGGGAACTCGCGTGATGCGCTCAAAGATCGCCGGATCGACGGCATCCATGCTGACGGTCACCCGGTTGAGTCCAGCATTCTTGAGGGTTTGCGCCAAGCCTTCGAGAAGATGGCCGTTGGTGGTCAGCGCCAACTCGAGGCGGTGGCCGGACGGGGTGCGGAGCGCGGCCAGGGCGGCGACGAGATCGATGAGACCACGGCGCAGCAGAGGCTCTCCTCCGGTAAGCCGGACCTTTTCGATTCCCAGGGATACGAAGAGCTTGATGAGGCGGAAGTATTCGTCGATGCCAAGCTCAGGATAGAGAGCGCCCAACTCGCCGGTGCGGCAGTAAACGCATTTGTAATTGCAGCGATCGGTGATGGAGACGCGGAGATCGTGGATGTCGCGGCCGTGACTATCCTTCAGCCGGCTGGCGGGCGACACGGTTGTCTCGATTGGGGAAGCGGTAACCATCTACCCCTTTAAGGCTATACCGTTTCGAGGATCGGTGCATTGCCGGTGCAGGGAGCGGGCGAAAGCCTCTTAATCAATGCGCGGGGAGCCGCGTCGCAAAATGAAGCCCGTCAGGCCGAATCCGATGATGAGAATCACGGCGAAGGCGAAGTAGTAGGCCATGGGATGCACCCAGCCCGGGGAGTACGTCAGATCCTGTCCTACCCACAGGAGGAGAACGGTAGCGATGACGGCAAATTGTCCGGCCAGGACGAGAAACGTGTGGCCCAGGTCGCGCCGACGATCCAGTGCTTCCACTTGGTCGGGGGTGAGATTGCGTTCTTCAGGGGGAAGCAGGGTATTTGCCATTGCTGTTCGATCTCCCGGCGGGGTCCTGATCTGTCCCGCCACTATGTCGATTCAATCACATGCGACGGGTACTGCGCCACCTGAAGAGCCAATGCCCGCGGAGTGCAGCGCGCTTTACGATCAGACTAAAAAGCGAATTGATGCAGCCTGGAAGACCGGACCCCTACTCGGTCAGGAAGGCCAGGGACTGCAGCGTGGTGATCTCGAATGGCTTTCGGCAGCGCACATTGGCGCAGGCCAGCTTGTCATCGCGGCGCACCATATACGATTGCGCTTTGGCGAACCGGGCGCGATCGCGTTCATCGGCATGACGGGGCAGTTGCGGTTTCTTGCGGCGGACGACCCAGGTGACTTTGTACTCGGAAGCCTGTCCGCACTTGGGGCAGGTCAGAGTGTGGGTGCGCATCTCAGTGGACTCGTTAAAAAACTCGCGTTCTTCCATGGTCCGAGGTCCCAACCTGCATGGAAGCCGGATCAGGAGAGCGTCCGGCCTTCACGCATGGTATTAACTATTTCATAGTCGTCCTAGCCATGAGGAAACGCAAGCCGGGCAAATTCTCAGCAACGAAGGCGGTGAAGGCGAATGCGCGCCAGCGCGTGGGACAGCCAAAGTCGTCTCGTGTGATCCAGGACAAGCCGCGCTCAGGACGGGATGCCAAGTACAAGGCCAAGGTCGATGAACTGATGCGAGGAGAGGAGTAGCGGGATGGCGAAGGCGGTTGGTATTGGAGGCGTTTTCCTGAAGGCGCGGGATCCGAAGGCGCTGGGAGCCTGGTATGCGGCGCATCTGGGCATCCCCCAGGGCGGGATTTTCGAGGGGCCGGAGTCGGTGGGGACGTCGGTGCTCACGCATTTTCCGGCGGACACGAAGCATTTCGGCGACGGGCCGCAGCAGGTGATGGTGAACTTCAGGGTGGACGATCTCGACGGGCTGTTGACGCAGCTTGAGGTTGCGGGCGTGCGCATCGATCCAAAACGCGAAGGCGGCGAGTACGGCAAGTTTGCCTGGATCTGGGATCCGGAGGGGAACCGCGTAGAGCTGTGGCAGCCAGCGGCTGAGTAACTTAATTCAGGAGCAGAAGCAAGCTTGCGGCGAGCGCGAGCGGCATGGCAACGGCGCCGACCTTGAAGAATTCCCATGCCGTGATCTCGACGTTCTCGCGACGCAGGGCGATCAGCCAGAGAATCGTGGCAAGAGAGCCGGTGACGGTGAGGTTCGGTCCCAGGTCGACGCCAATAAGGAGGGCGTGCGAAATCAATCCCGATTCCCCCGCCTGCTGAATCGCCGCGCCACTCATGAGGCCCACGGGCAGGTTGTTCATGCCGTTGGAAAGCAGCGCGACGGCGAAGGCGGATGCACCCTTGGCGATGACAGCGGGCGCATTAGCAAGGGCTTGAAGCCCGGCGAGCCCTGCCTGGAGGAGGCCCCGATTCTTGAGCGCTTCGACGATGACGAAAAGCCCCGCGACAAGTGGCAGAACAGACCAGGAAACATCTTTTGCGACCCGCGGCGCCAGGGATCGATTGCGGGTTGCGACAGCCACGAGAACAAGCAGCGCTGCCGCGCAGGTTGGAGCGCCGAGGGGAATTCCAATTGCCGACGAGAGCATGAGGGCAAGAGCGGCCAGCAGCAGGCCGGCCAGCGCCATTTTCCCTTCGGTGGTTAAGGGGGTCTCGCGCAACTCGCCTTCAAGGGGGTCGCGCAATTGCGCGCGGCAACACCAGCGCAATGCGAGAAAAGTAACGGCAATGGAAGCGATCGACGGCAACAGGAAAATGTGCAGCCAAGGTATCAGGGGCGGCATGCGGCGGTCGAATACCACAAGGTTGGCCGGATTCGAGATGGGGAACACGAAGCTGGCCGCGTTGGCGATGAGCGCACACGCCAGCAGATAGGGTTTGGGGCCGGTGCGAATGCGGCGCATCACGGCGAGCACTGCCGGCGTAAGGACGACCGCCGTGGCGTCATTCGAGAGCAGCGCCGTGACGACGGTGCCGACAAGATAAATCAGCGTGAAGAGGCGGCGGGGCGAGTGGCGGGCGTGCCCTGCAGCCACACCCGCGGCCCAGTCGAACAGATGCTCCATGCGGGCAATTTCAGCCAGGACCATCATGCCGGTGAGAAAGAGATAGACGTCGACTCCCTCGTAGACCGCGGCGGCGGCCTGGCGGACAGAAATGAGGCCGGTGACGACAAGGACGAGTGCCCCTCCGCAGGCCCAATACGCCTCCGGGGTTCCGCGGGGGCGCAGGAGGATGAGGAGAATGCTGGAGAGCGCGATGGCCCAAACCAGGATGGGAATGATGGGCGCGGAATGCAAGAAGGGCGAGGACCTCCAAAAGAAAATACTACCGGCGAGTGTGGTGCGATCAGCCCAAGTTGGACATCGGGGTGTCTTTCCGAGCAGGGGCGGGTCTTCGTTTGTCTTACAGAAGAAAGCAGTGTGAGACGAGTGTCTTACACGGGATTGGATGCTGTCTTGCAGCGAGAACAGAGAAGTTGTCCGGGTGCCGATCTCTCAACGCGAGGCGTTATCGAGGCAGGCTTTCGAACCAGTCAGCGAGGTCTGCGTAGCCGCGTTCGCGGGCGAACTGGGCGGGAGTTTTACCTTGCTCGGTCTGATGATGCGGATCGGCTCCGTGGGAGATGAGCAATTCAGCCAGGTCGCGGCGGTTGGCTGTGGCGGCGGAGAAAATGGGGGTGAATCCGCCGGCCTGAACGGCGTCGGGATCGGCATCGGCCTTGAGCAAGAGCTGTACCGTCTCGCGATTTTTGCCGATGGCCATTGCGGCGTGGAGCGGATGATTGTGTTGAGCATTGCGGGAAACGGCGTCAACCGCGGCTCCGTGGGCCAACAGGAGCGCGACCACTCCGGGTGTGCCGAATGCGGCAGCGAGATGAAGGAGAGTCCAGCCGTCGCCGGAAAAGACCTGGGCACCGTCGGTGTTGTCTTGGAGCAAGTCGCGCAGGCGGGTTTCGTCGCCCAGGGCCGAGGCCTCGAAGATGTCGAGCTGAATGCCGCGCTCGGCGCGCTGCGAAAGAAAGAAATCGCGCGCCATGATCTGTCCAGTGTAGATGGACCAGAGCAGCGCGGAGACTCCCTGGGGGTCGCGATATTCGAGAAGGGCAGGGTCGGCGGCGACTGCGTCGGCCAGTTCCGCTGTGGCTCCGCTTTGGATGAGACGCAGCAGACTCTGGTTCACTGATGACCCGCGCTGTACGGGCCCGGAAGAATCGATCCCGATGGAGCGGCTGCTGATTCAGGCTCGCCTTCCACCGAGGTTCTCTTGGAGAAGATGCGGAACTGGACGACGAGGTCGAGCATCACGGGAACGGGCTTGCCATCTTTGATGGCCGGTTGAAATTCGGCCTTGCGGATGGTGTCGACCGCGTTCTCATCGAGTCCGAATCCGATGGGCCTGCTCACGACGATTTCCGCGGGCTTACCGTCGGCGCCGATCACGGCGTGATACAGGGCCATGCCGGCCACGCCGCCGGTTTGCGCGTACTCGTTGGAAGGAGCCTCGATATTCGAGAGCAGCCGGGCCTTCTGGTCCACGTTGTTGTCAAAGAGAACGCCGGACGCGGTTGGCTGGAAGTTGGTGTGATCCGCGACCGACTTGTAATAGAGCTTCCAAAAGTCGGGCATGCCGGCGATCAGGCGGTCGTCGAGACCGATGGAAAAGACGTTGCCCACGGCACCGTTGAGCAGCTTGAGGGCGTGAGCCGGGGACGTGGTGGTGGTGACCCCGCGGTCGCCGGTTGGGACCTCGCCCGATGTTGCGGAGGCCTCATCAGCGTCCGTGGTTTGATTGTCGGTGGCTGCCGGAGCGGGCGGGGCCGGCTGTTCCTTGTCGTCCTTATCTTTCGACTTCTTCTTTTTGGGCTTGACCACGAGTTCGCGATCGATGGTGATCCTGACGATCTTCTTTTTCGGCGTGATTCGCACCCGGTCAACGGCCTTGGTGGGGTCCTCGTTGGGAGTGGCGCCGAGGAAATGCAAACCGTAGCGAACGCCTTCCAGTTGGAGCTTGCGCTTTTCGAGGTGCAGCTTGTCGATCTGCAGAAGGTTCAGGGTGAACGATCCGTGCGGAGAGTGGCCGATCAGACCGCCGTACTCGTTGAAGCTGAGGTTGTTATCAAGATAGCCTCCGCGGAGATAGATCGACTTGCCGACGAGCATCTGGCGAAGGTGCTCCTCAAGGACGGAGTCGGAGGGGGTGACTTCCTGAGGCGACGCCTCGGCGGGGGTAGCGGGTGACTGCAAGATTGGCGCGGAAGCAGCCGGAGCGGAGGCAGCGGGCAGGGCGGCGAGTGCCGCGCATACGCCAACTTGAGCCAGAACCGCACCGGGCCGCCATGCGCGAAACCGGGGGAGTGACATACGCATTGGGCAAGACCTTTCGGGCCCACTTTAGCAGCAGTGGGAACCAAAGGGATGCGAGAATCCGAGGGTAACCCGTTACCAGGGTGTCATTTGGGTAAATGATTCGGCTTAGCACGTGCACTCAAGCGCCATAGGATGCGCCGGAAAAGGCCGAGGGCGCGGCGCAGGTCGGCAGGGCGAAGATTCAGGCGGCGAAGCAGCAAGCCAAGATCGTGACGGTTGGCAGGCCGCATGAGGCGGGGCGAGTAGTTTGCTGCCACCATAGTCTGCTCGATCAGGTCCGCCAGGGCATCGAGTGAGCCCGAAGTTGCGGGAGGGTCCTGCTTCACGGGCGAGGCAGGAGCCGGGGCAGGTACGCGGGTAGAGAGCTCGTAAAGACAGACGGCAGCGGCCTGGCCGAGATTCATGGAGGGCTGGGACGGATGCGTGGGGATCTCGACGAGCAGGTGACAGTAGGACAGGTCATCGCGGGTTAGGCCATGCTTTTCGGGTCCGAAGAGGAGGGCGACGCGGCCGCCGTGTTCGAGTTCGTCGCCGACGAGCGGCGCGAGTTCCGGGAGCTGAACGACGCGTTGCTCCGGTTTGCGATGCGCGAGGGTGCCGGTACCGAGCACGAGCGTGCACTGGCGAACCGCTTCAGCGAGGCACTGCGTGCTGCGGGCGTTTTGAAGCAGGCTCTCGGCACCCACCGCGGACCTGGCTTCGCGCCAGTGCGGTTCAAACGGAGCAACGGCAGTCAGCTGACTCAGACCGAAGTTGGCCATGGCGCGCGCCACGGCGCCGATGTTGAGTGGATTGCGCGGCGAGACGAGGACGACGGAGATGCGGTCGAGCTGGTCCGAGGGGAGCATGTTGGTGAACAAACAGAGATTGTAGAACCGCAACGCGCGGTTGTTACACTCGACACGGATGGACCCCGATTCGAACACATTGCCGGCGGAAGTCGAAGCGCTGTGCGAAACGGCGCGCTGGTGCTATGCGCGCGGATGGGTCCCGGCGACCAGCGGCAACTTCAGCGTGCGAGCCGGCGGGCACATCCTGATCACGCCGACGGGGCTCGATAAGGGCACGCTTGCGCCGGAGGACCTGCTCGAAATCAGGATGT